>Ga0310124_10000346_pt1 | contig 31649 bp, 26 predicted proteins | sample CB11b_AW_Bot5_MG_FD_203507 | JGI IMG/M metagenome (GOLD analysis project Ga0310124, IMG submission 203507) | Marine microbial communities from Western Arctic Ocean, Canada - CB11b_AW_Bot5 | ecosystem: Environmental > Aquatic > Marine > Oceanic | place: Canada: Western Arctic Ocean | collected...
TGAGCGGCAGGCGTATGCCGATTCATGGCCGGATGTCGTCGATGATTCGGTCGCCCGCGCCGACTGGGGCTGGGAGCACGAGTTCGGGTTGCAGGAGATAGTGGCGGAGATGTTGGAGAATCTCAATCGTGACCAACGGCTCGAAAACGCCTGACCTGCTCTCAGATTCACTTCATGCCGTGATTGTTCATGAACAGCGGGATGGCGGTCAGCACTCCACAGACTCCAGAACCACAGAGTGCGCTAATCACGGCTCCACCTACAGTCATCATTTTCATCGATTCTGAACCAATCCCTTCAACGTCTGGATATGGCATGATCGCTGCCAACACTATCGTGAACAGAAAGGAGATGCCAAGGATTCCCCAGGCGAAGTAGATTCCTTTCCGTTGAAACTCCTGAATCATCCAGCCACTGTACAGGAATGCGACTCCCGCGATGATACCGATCAATCCCTGCAGATAGTACACCCAGTCTGGGGTGGCGAATTCCTGATATTCAGGGGTTATTCCACCAAGGTACTCGTTTATCAAAGGTCCAGCGAGCGCGTTGAAGAGACCTCCTAAGATCGATAATCCACCGTATACCATCACTAGGATTCCGATGACCTTCGCAGCTTGAGACGGCGGCCCAGCCATCACGACAGCCTGACCAGCGTATGGAGCGGCGGCACCACCAAACTGCGCCGGCTGTCCTACGATGATGGACTGAGGTTGATTCTGCGGCTGCATGTGGTGGCGACGGTCTCTACGTCCTTGAATAATCTCCCGACTCAATACTCGGGGTCGTCCTGCCAGTCCGGTTCACTCGGATCCTGCTTGGCCCAGAGCACGTCGTCGATCCTGAGGACGGAGATCGCTGCTTCAGTGGCGCCCTCGAGCGTGGTGCGCGTCACCCGTAGAGGTTCGGTCACACCTGCCTCATCCATGGCTCGCAGCTCGCCGGAGAACAGGTCGAGGCCGATCCAGTCACCGTCACTATCGGCTGCGCTCTGGGCGGCGTTGATTCGGATGAGCTCGTCCACGGGCTGCAGGCCAGCGTTCTCTGCCAGGGTCCTCGGCACTGCTTCGAGCGCGGCCGCGAACGACTCCACGGCCAGTTGTTCACGGCCCGGGATGCTGCGCGCGTGGGCGCGCAGACGCCGCGCTAGCGCGACCTGGGTGGCCCCGCCACCGGGAAGCAGGCTCGGCTCCTCTAGCAGGCCGCAGGCGATGCCGAGTGCGTCATTGAACGCCCTACCGATCTCTTCGAGCCGTGCATCGGACGAGCCGCGCACTACCAGAGTCTGGCCGCGCTCGGCACTGCCCACGAGAATGAGGTGGTTGACGCCGTGCCAGTTCTCTTCGGAGAGCGTGGAGAATTCACCGATGTCGTCATCGCGGATATTGTTGACATCGTGCACCATCAGTGCACCCGTGGAGCGTGAGAGCAGGTCGAGTTCCTGCTTCTCGACCCGGCGATAGGCCGTGATGCCAGCATCGTTGAGCAGCGCGCGCGCTTCGTCGTCGATGCCGTCGCGCACAATCAGCACATCGATTCCGACGTCGATGAGCGCTTGGACTCGCTTGGCGAGGTCGGCCCGCTCACTTTCGTGGAGTTGAGCGAGCATGCCCGTCTGTGTGACCTTGAGGTTGGCCTGGATGTCAAGGCCTCGACGTTCGAGTGCACCGTCGAACAGGATGATGCGACCGGCGTCGCGGTGGTCTGGCATTTCCAGGTGGATGCGTTCCTTGGGGAGCACTAAACCTGCCACTAGATGGGTGTCTCCGCCGCCTCCACCAACGTCGTTGATGACCTTCACGAGGCTTGGATCCGCCCGTACTTCGCCCCCAGATTCAGTCGCGATCGCATGCGCCGCCTGCACAGCCAGTAGTGACAGGTTCTCGCGCACACCCTCGTCGACCTTGCCCGCCAATGAGGTGCGCACCGCTTGCAGCAGGTCGTCGTCGCCAGTCGGGACGCGAGCGAGTTGCTTCAGGTCGGCAGCAGCGCGCTCCTGCGCGATGTTCCAGCCGTTGCAGATGATTGCAGGATGGATACCTCGCTCGACGAGTTCAAGCCCGTTCTGCAGCAGTTCGGCGATGAGCAGCACAGTCGTCGTCGTGCCGTCGCGCGCCATAGCGTCCTGTGCGCTCGCTGTCGAGATCAGCATCTTCGCCGTCGGGTGCTCGACCTTGGCGGTCTCGAGCACCGTGACGCCGTCATTGGTCACCAGGCTGGCGCCTTCCTCGTCGACCAGCAACTTGTCGAGGCCACGCGGCCCGAGCGTGCTGCGCACCGCGTCCGCGAGCGCGCTGGCCGCCGCCACGTTGTCGCGCAGCGCACTATGCCCTTGGATGCGGTCGGTGTCGTCGAGTAGCGATTCATGCTCCGGGCTAACCATGGGGACCGTGCCGCCGACCCATGCTCCTGCCTTAAGCCCGTCTGGGTCGCGCGAATGGGCTGTTCAGCCTCATTGAGTGCCCATGTACGAGGTACTTGCGTGGCCATCCAAAGGATGGGACTGGACCCCGATTGAGCGCTGTTTTCGCCTAAGATTCATATACAGTGGGTAGGCTCGACTATACAACCGCCGGTTAAGTAGTGGGTGAACTGATGTCAGGAAAGCGATTTACAGCCGGTGGCGAGGACTGGGAGGAGCAATTGCTCCAACAACTGTCCACCATGTTTCAGGACATGGGCATGGATCTCGACGTAGCCGCGCTCAAGGGCATGATGGAACAGATCCGCACGCAACTCGAAGAATCAGGTATAGATCCGGAAAAACTCGAGAAGGGCGCCAACATCGAACTCGACCTGCAAGCGAGCCTGAACGATCTGGCGAAGACACTCCAAGGTGAGTTGACGAAGTCGGCAATCAAATCCACTCCACCAGTGGAAGTAGAGGCTTCTGAGGAGGAGCAAGAGACGGATGAGGCCCATGATGTTCCGGAGGCGGATGTCTACATCGATGACGGCAGAATGAATCTCACCATCGACATCTCGCGGCAACTGACCGATGAGTCGGTTGCAGTCGAACTAAATCTCACCCGAGAGGGTACCTGCCTCAACCTAATGGCCGAAGGGAGGCCCCACCCACTACGCAGATTCCAATTGGCACAGCCGTGCTCTGATGTCTTCGAGTGGGATTTGAACAACGGTATCCTGGATGTGACCCTCGACTTGCTCGAGGAATGAATGACTCAAATGATGAGGTGAAATGAATGGCGAAGAAGAACCCTGTGATCGGCATCGATCTTGGAACGACTAACAGTTGTACGGCGACCATCGAAGGTGGAGAAGCGGTCGTGATACCGAACTCCGAAGGAGCGCGGACGACGCCGAGCGTTGTCGCCTTCACCAAGGATGGCGAGCGGCTGGTAGGTGTGACCGCCAAGCGACAGGCTGTGACCAACTCCGAGCGGACCGTGATGTCGGTCAAGCGAGAGATGGGCACCGACTGGACGAAGAAGATCGACGACAGTGTGTTCACGCCGCAGGAGATATCGGCGTTCGTGCTGCAGAAGCTGAAGGCTGACGCCGAGGCGTATCTCGGACAGGAGGTCAATCAGGCGGTCATCACCTGTCCCGCCTACTTCTCAGACGCGCAGCGCAAGGCCACCAAGGACGCAGGCAGGATTGCCGGCTTCGAGGTGCTGCGCATCATCAACGAGCCGACCGCCGCGGCGCTGGCGTTCGGCGTCGATAAGGACGATGACCAGACGATTCTGGTCTACGACCTCGGCGGCGGCACGTTTGACGTGTCAGTGCTGGATATCTACCAGGTCGACGGCCATCCGCAGATCGAGGTGAAGGCGACCGCCGGCAACAACAGGCTCGGCGGAGACGACTTCGACGAGCGTATCATCGATTGGTGTGTCACAGAATTCCGTAAGTCGAGTGGAATCGACCTGTCGAAGGACCTGCAGGCGATGAGCCGACTGAAGGAATCTGCCGAGAAGGCGAAGATCGAACTGTCGGGCAGGCAGACATCTCAGATGAACGTCCCATTCATCACCATGAAGGACGGCAATCCCGAGCACCTCGATCTCACGCTCACCCGCGCCAAGTTCGAGGAACTGATCGCCGATCTGATCGAGGCGACCATGGGTCCGACACGTCAGGCGATGAAGGATTCCAAACTCGCCAAGGGCGCGGTCGACAAGGTGCTGCTCGTCGGCGGCTCGACCAGAGTCCCGGCAGTGCAGAAGGCGATTGAGAAGGAGGTCGGTAAGGAGCCCTACAAGGGAATCAATCCCGATGAGGCGGTCGCCATGGGCGCCGCGCTGCAAGCGGGCATCATCGTCGGCGACGACGCGGTGACCGACGTGCTGCTGCTCGATGTGACGCCGCTCTCACTCGGAATCGAGACGCTGGGTGGAGTATGCACCAACATGATCGAGCGCAACACGACCATCCCGACCCGACGTTCCGAGGTATTCAGCACCGCCAGCGACAATCAGCCGGCGGTCGAGGTTCACGTTCTCCAAGGAGAGCGGGAGTTCGCCCGCGACAACATCACGCTCGGGCGCTTCTTCCTCGAGGGCATCCCACCAGCACCACGCGGCATGCCGAAGGTCGAGGTCACCTTCGACATCGACGCTAACGGAATCGTGAACGTGGCCGCTAAGGACATGGGCACCGGCACGGAGCAGCAGATTCGCATCGAGTCGCAGACTTCACTGTCCGAGGATGACATCCAGAAGAAGATCTCTGAGGCGGAGCAGTTCGCCGAGGAGGACAGCAGCAGGAAGGCGAAGGTCGAATTACGCAACACGGCTGACAGTATCATCTATCAGACCCGACGCACGCTCAAGGAGGCCGAGGACAAGATCGACGAGAGCGATGTCGAACCGATTGAGGCGAAGCTGGTCGAACTCGAGGAACTGATCTCCAAAGATGGGGAGCCGTTGGACATCGATGACATCGACGAGGCAGCCATCCAGACAAAGGTGAAGGAACTAGAGGAGTCGATGCACGCCATCTCAGCCAAGCTCTACGAGGTGGCAGCCGCCAACATGGAACAGGAACAGGCGGAGCAGCAGGCAGAGGCGGACACCGACGGAGATGTCGTGGAAGCCGACTTCGAGGTTCTCGACGACGAAGCCTGAGCACCGCTGAACCAACTCACGCAAGGATTGAAGGAAATGAACGAGGACCAGATACAGAAGTTCATCGATGAATGGATTCCCATATGTAAGTCGTTCAGCGAGCGTGGCCAGAAGGTCAAGAAGAAGGTGATTCCGGGCACCATCAGACGGAGGATCGAGGCTGAAGCGGGCAATCCATGCCCCATCTGTTCCGAGATATTGATCCTTCCAGAGAAACTCGGCCACAGGCCGAAGCGAGGATACAGCCCCCCGAATCGGTCCGTGACCGTCGAGCACATCGTGCCGCGCACGTTGGGTGGAGACAACCGCGAATCGAACCTCATCTCCATGTGCTATCTGTGCAACATGTGCAGGAACATCACGATGACCAAGCTCATGCGCGAACACACAACACTGCGCGTACGCAAACTGAATGATGCCGAGTTCGAGAAGCTGAAGCAGTTCGTGGCTTGGTCCATCCGCACAGTGCACACACCAAAATCCGAGTTCATCGACCCTGAGATCCAGGGGATGTTCGAAGCCATCTACACCAAGCACAGCGAGTCTGACGCTGAGAAGGGGGCCACTTCCCCCAAGCCCACCGCTGCTACCTCCCCACTTCACACGGGCGAACAAGCAACCTTGTCCCAATTGCTGACGGTGCTAGAGGATATCCGGCGCGATCAACGAGATCTGCTCCGGCTCATGGAGCAGAAGCGGGTCCCGTTACTGGTGCGTTTCTTTCGCTGGGTGACCGCACCCTTCCGCCGTGGGCCACCCAAGAGAATCGAGGCTGTCGTGCAACAGCCAGCGGAGATGAAGGAACTTGCACAGCCATCGATGCCAAAAGCCGAGGAAGAACGGGAGCCCGTCGAGATCGAATCCGAAGTCGAGCTCGCAGCGCAGCTTTCCGAACTCGAGAGCGATGCGGAGCGACGAGCCAGTTTCCAGAGGATAATCGAATCCCTGCTGGCCGAGAAGATGTCCCTCGTGCGCCTGGGAACAAAGGTGAGAGACTACCAGGAAGAACAGGGCTGGCCCGAGAGGGGCACTCCCGTGTTCCTGCAGGAGTTCGGAATTCCGAAGCGTCACGGGTTGCGCAAGGCGATCGAGAACCTGATGTCGGACAGGGTGATTATCAGCGGTGAGGCACCTAAACACATGATCGAGCTCAGGGATAAGCCCGAACAGACCGAGCAGGAGAAGAAACCGAAAGTTGCCGCGGTCACCAAGTCAGGCGCGATTAGGGGGTTCAACACGGCTGCCAAGACCGGGCAGTCCAGCCTGAAGTTCCCGGCGGATCCCGTTGATATGCACACCATCCTCTGCCTCGTGGAATCGAGGAGGGGTGAGAGTGTGACATGGAAGGAGGTGCGCACGCATGTGCAGGCGGCGAATGGGCTGAGCAGGAACCGGGTGGATGCCACGACCAGCATGATCGGGTTCTGCACAGATTCGATGATGAATAAGGATCACTCCATCGATTGGAGTGTCTTCCCTGGGTCACCCGCGCTGCTGGAACTCCTGAACCGTCAGTGCGTGTATCGCTTGACTAGTTACAGCGGATACACCCACGTCGCAGATGAAGCGATTCCGCTGGTCCGGGAGTACTTCGGACGCGTCAAGTCGTTGTTCAACGACTAGAAGCAGACTCGGGAACAACCCATGCCGGCCTAATCCGGCCTGCGAGCCTGCGCGGAGTTCATCAGATTCAGCGTCGGGTCCACGGGCTCCCTATCTCTTCTCAGTCCTCTGAGAGGAGGTGTGTGAGTGTTCTCACATGCACGCCGGTCGCTCCGTGAGCGACCATGTCATTTGTCGAGGTGCCCCAAGCGGTTCCGGCGATGTCCAGATGCGCCCACGGATACTGCTCCGCATCGTCACCCTCGCCTCGCTCGGGCACGAACTGCTTGAGGAAGGCGGCGGCTGAGTTGGCACCGCCATAACGGTCACCCAGGTTCTTCACGTCGGCGATCTTCGAATCCTTCACCTGCTTCTCGAACGCCGGCAGCAGCGGCATCGGCCACGCGAGTTCGTCCACTGATTCGGCCGCCTTGCGCAGCCGCTCGCGCAGTGCATCATCGTTGGACCACAGGCCGGTAGCCTCGTGACCGAGCGCGACGACGCAAGCACCGGTCAAGGTGGCTAGGTCGATTATGAACTCCGGGTCGAACTCGCCTGCCTTCCACAGTCCGTCGGCGAGTACCAATCTTCCTTCAGCGTCGGTGTTCAGCACCTCGACGGTCTTGCCAGAGTAGGTGTTGATGACGTCCCCGGGACGGTAGGCGGTGGAACTCAGGGTGTTCTCCGCCATGCAGGATATGCCGATGACCGGTTGCTGATGCCCTATTCCGTGCAGCGCTTCCATCAGGCCGAAGACCGTAGCCGATCCATGCATGTCGAACTTCATCTCGTCCATCCCTCCGCTCGGTTTGATGGAGATGCCACCGGTGTCGAATGTGATTCCCTTGCCGATAATCATCGGGCAGGGTCCGTCGCGGGCGTCAGCATTGAGCTCGAAGATGACCATGCAGGGCTTGTGCTCGCTTCCCTTTCCGACGTTGACCAGGCCATCCATGCCCAGTTTCTTCAGTTCCGTCCACTCAATCACGGTGAGTTCCACGTTGTCCTTCCCCTTCGCCCACGCACGCGCACGCTTGGCGTATTCCATCGGGTAGAGTACATTCGCTGGCTCGTTGCCGAGGTCGCGCGCTCGGTGGACCCCGACAGCGATAGCGCCCACCCGAGCGCAACCGTCGTGCAGTTGGCGCAGGTAGCGATCAGAGGCCTGGAAGGTGACGGAGTACGGTGAGTCATCATCGTCGTCATCCTTCTTCTGGTACTTGTCGAACTTGTAGTCACGCAGCATCATCCCCTCAGCGAATGCGATCATCTGCGCCACACGCCAGTTGGTGGTGAAGCGCACGGTCAGCGATTTCCCGTGCTGCTTGGAGAGTGATGCGAGCAGTTTCGCGCCGGCGTCACGGGCATCCTTCTCCGCAAGATTCTCGGGGATTCCCATGCCGGCCAAGACGACCTTCTGGCCGCTGTTCCACAGGGTCAACGACTTGCCCGACTTGCCGTCGAAGTCGTCGCTGGCGACCGCTTCGCGGACCTGCGCGGCTGTGCTGCGGCCAAGTCCCGAGGTCGCCTTGTTGGGTGCCTTGGCCACCTCTTCGAACAGAGGCAGTATGAGTGTCTGTGCGCTTTCTCCGATTCCTTCTACATTCCATTCCATGGGCATCTACACGCACGGAAGCAAGCGACACTATTCAAAGGGTGTGTGGTGAAAAACACACCCGAAAAGTGGTTTTTTGGCGTCAGTTTCTCTCTTTCTCAACCGAAAGCGGTGTGTTTCGGCGTGATTTGGAATAAATCGCCCCCGCAATCATACAGACGATGCTCAGCGCCGCAGAGGGATATGGCAGCCAACCATCATCCGCTTGCTCGACCATCTCCACCAGTTCGGTATCAACCGGTTCGCGCACCCACTGTGCGGAGTCGATCACCCGCTTCATGTAGTGCAGTTCCCACGTACCTCCAGTGACGAGGCTCAGGTTGCTCGCATCGAAGGTGGCGTGAGTCTCATTGGAGGCGTTGACGCTGAAGTTGGCAGAGTGCCACAGCACCTCACCATCCGCATCGAGATAGTGCAGGGTGGCGTTCTCCGTGGTCGCATGCCCGAGGTTCACCGCGTGCATGGTGACCTCTTTGCCAGGTGTCACTTCCATGTGGCTCACGTTCAGCCGAGCGCGCCAATACCAGATGTTCGAAATCAGGTAGCGCATCACCTCCAACTCCACTGAGAGGCGGCTAGAGAGTGACTCGACCGTGCCTGGCATCCATTGTTCGTCATCGGTCTCGAAAGTGAAGGTGGGGAAGCCCATGATGCCGTAGCCGTAGTCGCGGCTGGTGCCGTGGGTGGGATAGATGCCGGCGTTAGCGTTGCGCACCGGGAGGTCGGCGTCTATGGTTTCGTGGATGGTGTCACGGATGTGCTCGAACAGTTCCCAGTCTGAGGGCATCTCACCCGTGAAACCCCAGGGGTAGGCGAGGATCCAGGTGCCGGTGTGCATGGTGACGTAGAGGTCGGCATCGGTGACCCATGCCGCCATGTAATCGGCGTTGTTGCGCGTCTCCGGCTCGCTGAATGGCCCGTCTCCGCTCGCTGTCTCCTCGGTCGTCCAGTGGTGGTCGTAGTTGCGGTTGAGGTCGACTTGATTCATGTTCCAGCGACTGTCGGCGTCGTTACCATCCGCATTGAGCAGAATCATGACATGGAGTTCTGTGTTCTGGAGCACTTCGATGGCCTCCGCATCACCATTGATCCAACCCTCGATGTAGAACTCCGCTGTCAGGAAGGCGAGTTCTGTGCCTAGGTGCTCGTTGCCATGGTGACCCCCATCGATGTACACCATCTCCTTAGGAGAGCCATCGGGCTTCGTGTCGTTTGCCCAGTTGCTGATCTGCACAACCCACTGCTGCCTTCCATGGAGGGTCGTTCCCGCTGTGGTCAAGAGCACGATCTCCGGATAGTCACCGGCCCATGACTGCACGTCATTGGTCAGGGTGAGATAGGAATGGTACCAGTGCTCCTGAATGATGTCAGGTTGCTGGGCCGCGACTGGCGCTCCCAATCCGGAGAGCACGAGCACCGCAACCAGAAGACCGACCCTCGCGCGCATGGACACCGCTATGCGGTGTCAGTTCGATGGATTTAGGGTTGACTCAGACATCCATCAGATATCCGAGCAGCAGCGGGAGCACGATGGTGGCGTCGGACTCGATTACGAAGCGTGGCGTGTCGACTCCGAGTTTCTCCCAGGTGATCTTCTCGTTGGGCGGCGCGCCGGAATAGCCACCGTAGGATGGTCGTGACTCGGAGATCTGGGCGAACCATGACCAGAGCGGAACATCCTCTCTGAGATCCTTTCGCAGCATCGGCACGACGCAGATGGGGAAGTCACCGGCGATGCCTCCGCCAACCTGCAGCAAACCGGCTCCGGCACCCTCGCTGTGCTCGCGATACCAATCGGCGAGCTGTGTCATGTAGTGAGTTCCCGAGAGGATGACATCTGGCTCCGCCTCTCCGGTCAGTACCCTCGCAGCGAATATGTTGCCCAACGTGGAGTCCTCCCAGCCGGGAACGAACAGCGGGAGGTCGGCTTCGGAGGCAGCCAGCAACCAGGAATCGGCGGGATCGGCATCGTGTTGCAACTCTCCTGCACGGCAGATGTCGTAGAGATATTCGTGAGGCAGCCGGTTCTCGCCTTCGGTCCACTTGTCGATGAGTCGCGCCTCGACCTTCCGCACTGCCTCTTCTTCTGGAATTGTCCTATTGGTAATTCGATTTTCCAATTGGGTTTCTTCTTCTGCTGACAGTGAGCGCCAGTCGTCGATCTCAGTGTAATGGGAGTAGGCGACGAGGTTGAACAGGTCCTCCTCGAGATTGGCCCCCGTGCAGGTGACCGCCTTCACCACCCCCTTACGGATGGCCGGGGCCAGCGAGCGTCCGATCTCCGCCGTTGACATAGCGCCGGCGAGCGTGACCATCAGGCTGCCACCAGCGCCGATGAATTCGCTCAGCGAGCGCGCTGTTTTGGCCAGCTCACCCGCGTTGAAGTGGCGATAGTGTTCGTCAACGAACTCGCGCACGGACATTCAGTCATCTCCGTTCGGGAAGCGGTCGAGCGCCTGACGTTGTAGGAGCCTGATTTCGGGAATCGCTTCTGTCAAGGTGGCGTGGATGTAATCAGCAATGACCTCTGCATCGCACCCTCCGCAGGTGAACGCATCGATGGCCAACTGGCCTGAGTCTGCGTAGCAATGAGCGCTCACATGGCTCTCATCAATGAGCACGACCGCAGCGAATCCCTCCGGGCTCTCGCTGCCGTCGAATGCCTGCACATGCGCGTGCACCTCGCGAGCGCCAGCGAGCCGCGCTCCTTCCCGAAGAACCTCGAGCATCCACGCGGACCTGTCGACGCCTTCCTCATCTGGCCATTGCCATCCAAGGTAATCCAGGCAGACGTGCTGCCCTCGTGGTTCGTTCACGTCTCCACCTCCTGCTTTTCTCGCTGTTCCAGCAGGTTGGCAAGGTGTGCCGCAATCACCTTCGTCGCCAGCATCGCAGCTGTGAATTCGGTCAGCGGCCCCTCTTTGCCGGGCACGATCTCGACTACGTCCGCCCCGAGAACCCGGCAATCGGGATTGGCGAACAGCGCTTCGATCAGTTCGACCGCCTGCCAGTAGTGCAGGCCACCAGGAACCGGAGTGCCCGTGTTCGGCACCAGACCACCATCGAGTCCGTCGATGTCGAGGGTCAGCCAGACCGGCCCGTCGATGTCAGCGAGTCTCGCTTGCAACAGGTTCCAGTCCCGCTCACCTGAGCAGGTGGACAGCAGGTCCCGAGCCGGGAAGCACTCGACTCTTCCATCCTCTGCGAGGAACATTGCCTCCTCGCGGCTGATCGCCCTGACTCCGATCTGGATGATGCCGCCCACCCCTTCGTCGAGCGCTCGCCTCGCCGCGCACGCGTGGCTCTCCCGCTCGCCATTCATCTCATCCCTGAGGTCAGCGTGCGCATCGATCTGCACCAGCGTTACTCGACCGAGATCCCCTTCGATGTCCGGGTGCGCTCGAAGCGCGCGCATCTCCGCGGGGAGCAGGCCGTGTTCCCCACCCAGCACCACCGGGAAGCAGGAGCCATCGAGGTAGTCAGCGAGGTAGGTCTCCACATTGGCGAGTTGCTCGGCGAGTGAATCTCCTTCTCCATCCCAAGCAGGCGCGGTGTGCAAGCGGAAACCGGCCGGCAGGTCCTCGGGAAGCAGCGGGTCGTACAACTCCACCTGGGAGGAAGCCGCGATGCATGCCCGCGGTCCGTCAACCGTGCCCTCACCGTAGGAGGTCGTTAGTTCGTAGGGAATCTGCAGAATGGCCACATCACAATGTCCATCCACATCCGCGAGTCCGAGGAAATTGCCTTCCATCATCTCCATCCGCGCACGACCGTCCGCCTCTCCCACCTGTCCGGCATAATCGTTCGCTCGGGCACTTGGAGGGTGAAAAGGGGTCGTTTTCTCCACATTGTTCATATATTGCGGGCAACAGAATAAATGGTGTAAGTGATGTGGGGGACATCGCTGCGACATCTAACGGAACCAACGGAGTGAACACACATGGGAATGTCACTAGCAGAACTGACTGAGGCGATTCGTCGCCACATCGACAAGGAGATGGAACCGATAGTGGCCGAGGGCATGGCTGAGCACGCGCTCGGATTCTTCGGCTACTACGACCGCATCATCGACAATGCGCTTGAGCCGACCGACCGCAACCTGTTCTACATGTTCCAGGATTACGATCTGCTCACCACTGAATCGGAGGAGACGACCCTCTGGGACGGCCGCGAATGGCGTATCCACTACTGGAAGTTCAAGGCGGAACTGGCGCACAAGGCGCGCAAGTATCTCGAAGGTGGTGACGACGTAGAGGTCGATCCGTTCGCCGATGTCTACGAGGACATCCCATCCGACGTCTGGAACCGCAACGAGGACGACTTCGAAGAGCCCCTGTTCTGACGCGGTGCAAGGTGAAACCCTGTTCAGCCGCGTGATGCAACCACTGGCGCGGGGGCAGAGGATTGATGAGGGAACCGAACGCATCAACCTCCATGGTGAGAGAATCCTCTCGACTCCTGCCTACGCTCGTTCTTCTGCTGCTGCTCGGCGTCAGCGCAGGCCCCCTTGTGATTGCACAGGGGATATCACCCCCTGACGTCTCCATCCACGTGGATTGGGTTGACGATGACGGTGATGACCATGCTGAACACGGCTACGTCATCGAATTCAGTTCAGCCCCGGATCCGAGCAATTGGTTGGTTAACGTCACTCACTCTGACGTGAACGGAACTGCTCTAGGCTCCTGGACCTACCTCTGGGGCGATGAGAACCACTCTCTCGACCCGATCGACTCCACTCACTACCGTGTGCTCGTCCCAACCAACATCTCGTTCGCGGATTCCATAGACATCGAGGTCTGGATGGACCAAGGTTCGGTTCCGTCCGCGACGCGAACCGTCGTAGCGACTCTGTGGAACCAACCGTTGGCCGACCACGAGATCACGGTTGCCACACAGTGGGAGTTGGAGCACTCGATTGCCAATGGGAGTGATTCGGAGAGTTACGAACTCGACTTCGCCGGCCAGGGTTGGCAGAAGCGCACAGCCCAGATGCTCGAACACAACGAACTCGGGAATGGCACGCTGGTCATCAATGAGACCGCCGACGACACGAACATGGTGATCACGCTGCAGTTGACTCGCATATGGCTCAACGAGACGATGATCGGGACCGAACTGGAGAGTCAGATGTTCGAGATGGTCGGAGCCGGAAACCTCGTCGTGAACACGGATGATGAAGGAGATCATACGGTGATAACCGCCAACGTCGTCGATTCGTACATCACTCGCTCGCTCGCGGATGGCATAGTCTCAGAGGCGACGCGCCTCGAGGCGAATGGGATGCTGAACATATCTACACAGGATGGAGATGAGGATACGTGGATCAACGGCTCCCTGTCTCTTCTGCTGGTGGAGATCGAGGATGTCGGCGATGTGCGCGTGCTGAATAACATCGAATTCGAAGCGACTGCCCAGATGCACACCCAGACAGATGAGGGATACCTGGATTTCGACCTCGACGAACTGATCAGCAGGGAACGCACAGAGAGCGGGACCATGGTGAGCCAGTTCAGTCGCTTCCGCGGCGATGGTTCGTTCCTGTTCAGCGACACCAATGACGAGAACGGTTCAATCGTGATCTCAGGGGACATTGTCGAGTTCTACTTCGAGAGCCAGAATGGCAACAAGACCGCTGACAGCATCCATCTGGATGGCGATATATCGGGGGCTACCAGTGGGAGTTTTGGTATCTTGCGAGGTATCCAGAGCACTGGTGAGACGGCGAACGACACCGGGGTGTTGTGGCCGATCAACCTGATTCATCAGGAGGTGTGGTACAACATCACTGGAGGAGGTGTGCTGGGTGACCTCGGCGTGGGCGCCTACTACAACGAGACGCACGACTACGAAGTGGTCTACGACAATTACACCAATCGCACCATCCGCTTCCGCTGGGACGAGCAGTCCGACGACCCCAGCCAGGGTGAGGAATGGCCACCGGACTCCCCTATCGCTCCGACTCCCCAGAATGACACCCCTGACGAGAGCATGCTCGGGGATGTGAACATCAGCCGCGAAGCCGGGTTCGCGCCCACCGAACTGTTGCTGGGCGATTCGCTCTCCCTGTATGCGAGCGACCTGATGTGGCTCGATCTCGTCGCCGACGGATACGACACGTTCACGCGTGACGGGCATGTGATGCAGGTCACCACCTGGAACGGCACCTACAGCGGTACGGGTACCGCCTCGGGTTCCGTGGTCAACAACGGTATCCTCGCTGGGCTCATCGCTCAGGTGCAGCGCGAAGTCGGTTTCGACATCGGTGATGACGAAATTCTCAACTTCACCGAGGTGCAGTCGCTTGAGCGAGTCATCTCACCGGAGATCATCAGCGAGTCGGAGAACACCCCTCCGCAGATCAGCGACTTCCGCTTGCAGGAGGGGAGTGTGGTCAACGAGGGCGGCCGACTCGTGCACGTCGAGGCGGTCATCTCTGACCCGGACTGGAACGTGCGCACGGTCAGCGTCGACCTGTCGTCGATGGGACTCGGCACACTCGACCTGAATGATATCGGGCTCGACGGAGATTCAATTGTCCACGACGACATCTACACCGGCTCGTTCGTCTACACCGGAACCGATGCGGGCAACCAGTCCACACCGGTGACGGTCACCGACTCGTTCACCTCGACCACCGATTCCGCAGCCACGCTGCTGGTGACGCACCGCGCACCACGAATGACAGACTTCCAGATGTCCACCGATTCGGTCCACCGCGGTGAGAACCTCACCGTCAGCATCCAGGCTTGGGATGCTCTGGGGGTGGTGCGGGCGGCCGTCGACTTCCGCTCTGAGGGCGGCTCTCTAGTCGACCTAGCGGACGATGGCGGCGACTCATGGTCAGGAACGGTTCAGATACCCGCATCACTGGTGCCAGGTGACCTGCGGCTGACGGTCTACCTCGAGGACGGCGCCGGCGCATGGGCAACGCGTCAGGTGGTCCATGTCGATGGTCAATGGGTCGCCAGTTCGGCCATTCCTGACCCCGATTCCTCTGAAGTGGTGACGACCCCCGTTCCTTGGCTGCACATCCTCAACGAAGGGCCGGCGATCAGCGAGTTCACTCTCTACAAGGATGGCGCAGCTGTCACCGAGATCGTGGTCCCGGACACCGGCTCGGGTTCCTCAGTCTATGTGATGACGGTCGCGGTGCAAGACCCTGACGGAGTTTCCGCTGTTCAGGCGCGGCTGATGTCACTCGCTCCCATCGGTCAGGATCTGAATTGGCAGTTGATGACCGACAACGGCCAAGGAGCAGATGCTGTCGCCGGCGATGGTGTCTATTCCATCGAGGTGCAGGTGCGCGAGGGCCTACCGACCGGCAGCCCCGTCGAACTACAGTTCCGCGGCGTTGATCTCTTCGTGGCGGCCACTGACCCGGTAGTGCGCATCGAGGTGATGCTCGCCGAGCCAGAGACGAGCATCCTGACCGATCCCGGCAAGGAGTTCCTTGATTTCTCCTCCAGCACGCTGGTCATCCTAGTGCTCGTCGGCCTGTTGCTCCTGGGCGGTGCCGTTGGACTCGGAATCGCCCTGCGCAGAACAGACGACATGGAAGACCGCTGGGGCGGTGAATGAGTCTCCTCGAACTCCGATGCGGATGAAAACAGAGCGCTGCATCACGTTCGGAGTGCGAGCGCCGAGAGTTGAACTCGGGTTCAAGCGTTGGCAACGCTCGGTGATAACCACTACACTACGCTCGCAGCATTCGGCCGCCACTTGGAATCCGCTTAAACGGTTGTCGGGATGCCCTGCGTGGTCCTCATCCCGACCTTCGACATATCAGTTGAAGTTGGATGCCCCCCTCCGCAGGACAGGTGAGAACATGACCGATGTCAGGATTATCTACGTCGGACGCAAGCCCGTTCACGTCTACGTCGCCGCAGTGCTGAACGCCATGCAGGGCGGAGAGCGTAATATCGAGATAGTCGCCCGAGGGAACGCCATGCAGCGCGCCATCGACACCGCCGAGATCTGCCGCCGACACAACGGTCATCTGGCGAGCATGCTACCTCCCGAAGTGAACGTGCTCGGAGTCGAGATCGGCAGCGAGGAGGTCGAGCGTGAGGACCGGACGAGCATGGTCAGCGTCGTGCGCATCAGCATCGAGGGCATCGGCGACATGCCCTCAAAGGACGAGGAGTGACTCACTCCAGAGTGCGCGCACCTTCTGTTCGATTCTAATCTGGTGTTTGAGTGGCACATCCAATGGTTGAAATGAGGCTCGTAGGTGGCCTGAGCCGGAGTGAGGGACTTGGCTGATTCACCTATTTCCCATCACGAAGGCGGAGGCGCATCCGATCCACCCCCTGAAGAGGATAACGCGACCGGGGAACAACAGGCGAAAATGGAGCAGGCGTACGCCCAGATGCAGCGTAAACTGCGCATCACCCAAATCGGCGAGCAGGTAAAGCGCAAGCTGATGGTTCTCTCAGGCAAGGGAGGCGTCGGTAAGACGACCGTCGCCACCGGGCTGGCTCTCTCACTGGCGCGCCGCGGCCTCAAGGTGGGCCTCATGGACATCGACATCACAGGGCCGAATGTTCCCAAGATGCTCGGCATGACCGGTCATGACCTGCAGGTCGAGGACAGTCAGATACATCCTGCCATCGGTCCGCATGGCCTGAAGGTGATCTCGATGGCATTCCTGCTCGAGGACCCCGATGCGGCGATCATCTGGCGCGGACCGATCAAACTCGGTGCCATCCAGCAGTTCATCGGGGATGTCGCTTGGGGCGAACTCGACGCCATGATCATCGACTTCCCCCCTGGTTCCAGTGACGAGCCGCTCACCGTGGCCCAGTCCCTGCCGAACATCGACGGCGTCGTCGTGGTGACCACACCCCAGGAGGTCGCCTTGTTGGACAGCCGCAAGTCGATCAACTTCGCCGAGACGGTCAAGGTGCCCGTGCTCGGGATCATCGAGAACATGAGCGGCTACACCCTCACTGGGACCGCCGAGCCGAATTCGAAGCTGAGTGTGATGGGACCGAATGGAGTGCCCATCGACGTAGAGACCGACGACGAAGGGGGGTGGAGTGTCATTCTCGATCTGTTCAAGCGGGGCGGGGGCGAGGAATCGGCCAAGGAGTTGGGCGTGCCCTTCCTCGGAAGGCTGCCGTTCGACCCTGGGATCGTGCGCGGAGGCGACGACGGAGTGCACCGCATCATCGCCGACCCGGACGGGGAGGCTGCGCAGGCGTTCAACGGCATCGTCAACAAGCTGCTCGAGGGATTGGACAAATCCACCGGCTCCTCCTTGAAGATCATCTGAACATCTCCCCGTTGCCGGAATGGGGAAAAGCAGGGGCGCGGAGAGGTTCGCAGAGGAGTCGATGCCTTGGCGGCGGTAACTAGCGTCTACATCACCTGGGTGACCGGTGCACTGCTCGGCGGAATCCTGTTGATGCCGCTGTTCAAACCGGCGGGCAAGCGGGTGACGCTGGCCGGCTTCGTAGACATGTTCCGGCGCTACTGGTTGCACATCGCCGTGGTGTTCAGCATCTACGTGTGGAAGGACTTGCTCGATTCGGCGGACCGCATCCTGATGGCCAACGCGCGTCTGGACATGACGCCGTTCGTCTATGCCGTTGAGGGTGACCTCACTCTGTGGGTGCAGCAGTTCTTCCTGAGTGAACCCCTGACCTTCCTCGCCACCCACTTCTACGTGGCGGGATACATGCTGGTGACCTACATGGCCACGCTCTACTTCGTCTATTTCGACGACCGCTGGATGGCCGACCGGCTGTTCCTGGCGATGTTCTACGTCTATGCGCTGGCAGTTCCGTTCTACCTGTTCTTCAACGTGCGAGTGACCGGCGATTTCATCCCCGGAATGGAGACGCTGGCCTACAACCTCACACCTGAGATTCAGACATGGTTCACGCGCATCGACCCGTTCACCAACGGCATGCCCTCCTTGCACATCGGGCTCCCGTTCGCCGCCTGGCTCTCCCTGCATCGCTGGGACCACGACAACCGCTGGCGCAAGTTCCGCATCTTCCTAGGTGTGTTTTGTCTGCTCGTCGGCTTCGTCGTCGTCTACCTGGGTATCCACTGGTTCGTGGACATCATCGGAGGTATGGTCGTGGCGGCCGTCGCCGTTCAGTTGTCCGAGCGCTCGCACGCGCGGGTGTGGCACTGGCTCGATGAACGGGCGTTCAACGCCCGGCTGGCGTGGCTGTTGGCGGACCTGAGTCGGCCACTCAAGGTACTGAAGGGATGGGGCGCGGGGATGCTCGATTGGTTGAAGCGCCCCTCTGCGGCGCAGACGAGTTCAGTCATCGCGCTGATGCTGCTGGCCACCGGCGGAGTGCTGCTCTACGATGCGACGCACCAGGACTTTCCGGCCGAAGGAGTCGTCTGGCCCGAGGAGGCGGTGGGCGCGGGAGGCTGGTTAGTGGCCCTCGAAGAGACTGAGCCGTTCAGTGCGAATATCACAATCTGGAACCTCTCGACCGGGGAGTCGTATCAGAGGCAGTTTTCGTTCGACGACGAATGGGGTGAGTTCCCGATCGAACTGCTCCTCTCCGAGGGACATGTTGCCGTATGGCATGGATATGAAGTTCGCTTCCTCCGCTTCGACAATCTGGAAAGGGCTGCTGGCGTGTGGCTGACAGGGCCGATCTTCGAGGATATCGTGCTGATGGACATGCCGGATGGTGAGAAGCGGGAGATCATTCTCAACGATGGGGTTGTCGAAGTGCATTCGACACTGCATGATTGGGAACCGTTGCCGAACCAGCCCGCAGGAGATGTTGCGATGATAGCCGCGGGCGCAGGCTCAGTAGCCTATGTCGAGGCTGGTTCACCGACGCGCGTCACGGTCGAAGCACTCGACGGGCCGACTCACTCTGTGACCGTCGAGTTGAACGTCACTGTTGATTCGCTGTTCGATGCGCAGGTCGAGTTGCTGACTGGAACAGCAGTCGACTACGTGAACGCCAGCGTGCGAGAGGTCGTACTCGCTGAAGGTTGGCTGGCGGCGGTGGTGAACGTGAGCGCAGTGGACCGGCTGGTGTTGGTCGACCTGGACAGCGGTGAGCAGCGAATCTTGGGCGACCCTATGTTCCCTGTAGCAGCACCCAGCCTAGGATACGGGCACGTCGCCTGGCAGCACCAGCAGTTCCTGAATTCGCTCGACGCGACCGAGGAGACGCTCGACTGGGACGTACGCTTCCATGTGATATCGGAGAACCGCTCCTACCGTCTGCATGGTGAGGATGCCATCAACCAGACGGCACCGCAGGTGATGGAGGGGCACATCGCGTGGCTGCAGGAGGGCGATGGCGACGAGCCGCCCGAGGTGCGTGTGCACACTCTGGGGGAGACGTTCGAACCCTACTCGTCACAAATTCTGCAATTCGTGACCATCCTGATGATTCCGCTGCTGGTGGCTTGGTCGCTCCAGCGGCAGCGTGAGAACGGCTCTCGCGACGAAGAAGAGTGAGCGAACTCAGGCGTCTATGTCGAGCATGCGGTCGAGAGCAAGTACCGCGTCGTGAGCGATTTGCTCGGGAACCTCGATGCGGTTGAGAAGCTCACCCTTGATGATGTTCTCCAGCAGGTCGGCGAGGTAGGACGGGTGGATCATGTACATCGTCGAACAGGGACACACACCGGGATCGAGGCAGCGGATGTCCTTGTCGATGTGCTCCGAGTCGAGCCGGCGCACTAGGTGCACCTCAGTGCCCACGCCGATGACCGATCCTGCGGGCGCATCTTGGCAGAACTTGCGGATTCCTTCAGTCGAGCCCACGTGGTCCGCCGCGTCTACAACGCCCCGCTCGCACTCTGGGTGGACGACGATGAGCGCCTGTGGCTCTGCTTCGCGCAGAGTGTCGATTTGTTCAGTGGTGAAGCGCTGGTGCACCGAGCAGTAGCCGTGCCAGAGCACGAAGGTGGCGTCGCGCAGACCATCCCAGTCGGATTCGAACATCGGGTTCCAGACGGCGGTGTCGGACTCCTGATACCCCATCTTCAGGGCCGTGTTGCGACCGAGGTGCTGGTCGGGGAAGAAGAGCACCTTGCCCCCCACGCCCGCCCGCTCGAGAGCCCACTTCATGACGCCTGGAGCGTTGGTGGAAGTACAGACGATTCCGCCGTGCTCACCGACGAACCCCTTGAGGTCTGCGCTGCTGTTCATGTAGGTCACAGGCACGAGGTACGCCTCTCCGAGGGGGGCCGGCTCATCCGGGTCAGCCCGCATCGCAGGATCGAGTAGACCGAAGCCGTCGATGAGTTCGTTCCAACAGTGCTGGACGTCGGGGAGGTCAGCCATGTCAGCCATCGAGCAGCCAGCACGGATGTTGGGCATCATCACGACCTGGTCGTCGCGGGTGAGGATGTCAGCGGACTCTGCCATGAAGTGGACTCCGCAGAATACAATCCACTCAGCGTCGCTGGCGGCCGCGAGACGCGACAACAGCAGCGAGTCACCCGTCTCGTCGGCGTGCTCGACGATTGCGTCTCGCTGGTAATGATGGCCTAGAATCAGCAGCCTGTCATCCAACTCCTTCTTGGCGGCGATGATGCGCTGCCTGAGTTCTTCCTCAGACGCGAGCTCGGCCGCCAAGTCAACCTCACAGGTTGCCTGCGGCAAGGGCATCGCCATGGACGAATCCTCGTACAGGCTGATGTCGCCACCGCTTTGAACCCATCTGCTGTCCGCGATTCGGCGCAGCGGCGTGCGAGGGTTCTGAATGCAGGTTTGGGAGAAGGAATGCAGGTTGCATGTCGGCGCTGAGGCGGTTGTCGACGCCGGCCTCTGGCTAGGGCGTCCCGCCATCCGCAAGGAGCGCAGGCCGCGTGCCTGGCGGCACCCCGACCTCGACGCACGGCTCACCAAGAGCCGCATGACCTCGGAGGCCAGAATGCTGCAACGGTTGACAATCGCCGGCCTTCCAGTGCCGCACGTGCTCGCCCTCGACATGGGATCAGGTTGGATGATGCAGGAGCGTCGCCCAGGTCGTCCGCTCATCGAGTGTCTGCGCGACCCTGCCTCAGCCGCGTCGATTCCTGAGATGCTGGCAGCCACCGGGAGAGCGATTCGAAACCTCCACGCGCAGGGCGCCGCTCACGGTGACCTGACCACGAACAACCTGCTCTGGGACGAGGACTCCGGAATCTCGCTGATCGACTTTGGTCTTGCACGTTGGAACACCGAGGTGGAGCGATTCGGGCTCGACCTGCAGGTATTGCACGAGTGCCTCTCTGCCAGCCACCCTGAGCACGCGGACGCGATGGAGCAGGTGCTCTCCGGTTATTCTACAGCGGAAGCCGCAGGAGTCGTTGACCACGCGGCCGAGAAGTTGGCAAGCGCGGCCCAGGTCCTCTCCCGCTTCGAGCAGATCCGCGCACGGGTGCGCTACCACGGGTGAGAGCATGGAAAAGGGCGCAGAGCGGCGGCAACTGCTGTTCCAGACCGGGAACCCCGGAAAGCTCGCCGAGGCGCGTCACTACTTCGAACCGCTCGGGTTCACAGTCGAGCAGTTTCTCATCAACGGTGAGCCACCGGTGATCATCGAACCACAGGCGGATGACCTTGTCACCGTCGCCCGCTCCAAGATCAGTCAGGGCCTCGCTCTTCTAGCGGGTGCCGGCAGGGCGGACTCCGCGCTGCTCGTCGAGGATGCAGGCCTGTTCATCGATGAATTGGGTGGGTTCCCTGGTGTTTATTCAGCCTCGATTCTCGGGCAGATAGGCCTTGACGGAATCCTTGCATTGCTCGAAGGAAGGGAGCAGCGCACAGCGCAATTCGGATGTTGTGCGGCGATGTGGGATGGCGAGCGCATGCTCATCGGCGAAGGAACGTGCACCGGAGTGATTGTCACCGAGGCGCGCGGTGAGCATGGATTTGGCTACGACCCGCTGTTCATACCAGATGAAGCTGGAGCGGATGGTCTCACTTACGCACAGATGTCTCCCGCCCAGAAGGAGCAGGCTAGCCACCGCACCCGGGCATACGAGCAACTCGTGCTACAGATAGGCTGACGACCGGAAACGCCGTCAGCATCAAAGCGGATGTGGAGTTGCAATCCGCCGGAGAGGTCAGCGTGGTTTCATTCGGCCGTGTGCTACTGGTGTTGGCGCTGGTACTTGGTGCCGGCCTTTACCTGATGATGAGTGGCGAATGGGAAGACCCGCGCATCAACTTCGCCTTCGCCGCTGGCCTGCTTGTCCTGTTAGGTCTCGTGCTGTTCACTGGGGGGAGAGGGAAAAGCCGCAAGCGGGCGCGCTCAAGGCGCTCGCTCTCGCCCACTTCCGTCACTGAAACCGCTGCCAGCGTCAGCATTGATGTTCCAGAACCGGTTGTCGAGGAGGAGGATGCCGGAACACGGAGAGGCCGCAAGTTGGCGAAGGCCGAATCATCCGAAGACTCTGCTGAAGAAGAGGACGAGGATGAGGTGGTCGTTCTCGACGAGGAATCCATCGAGGACGAGATACACGTTGCCGAGGAATATGTCATTGACCTCGACGCACAGACGCTCGAAGAGGCGGACATCGAGGAGTTCATCGATGATCGACGCGACAAGCGGGCGGCGATCAAGGACAGGATAGAGAAGCGCCGCCGCGGCCAACTGGCGGACATTCGAGCTTCAGCCGCCCGCATGTGGGCCAAGCATGACGATGGTGAGGATCTGCTGGCGCTGCTGAGCCGACCGGGGCACGGACTCGATGTGCTCGATGAGCCGGAGAAGGTTGCGCCGGGGCACCCCTATGGAGCGACTTACGTCCGCCTAGACGATGCGCGCGTGCTCAAGGTGCGTGTGCCGCTTGACGAGGGTTATGTGGCCGCCTCGGAGCAACAGGATGAGGAGGAAGCACTTCCAGATCTACCACCGCCACCGGATGGTCTTCCGTTACCGCCACCGCCGACCGGTGCTCAATCGAAGTTGGATGAGATGCGTGACGAGATCAGTGATTGACCGAGGTTGTTGACATGGGCGACGATTCCGTGCTGATCATGCAACACGTTCCGCTCGACACTGATGTGGAGGACGGCCCGGGCATTGCCATCTGGACGATCAATCGGCCGGACAAGTTGAACGCGCTCAATTCCGAGGTCAATGACGCCATCATCGCTGCCGCGAAAGATGTGGAGAAGAACGACTCCGTGCGAGTGGTCATCATCCGCGGCGCCCCTCCACCGACAGCGGAAGAGGGTGAGCGCGGCATGCCCCCAGCATTCGTGGCCGGTGCGGACATCAGCGAGTTCGTTGGCGTGGACAGCAAGCAGATCCGTAAGACGTTCAAGGCGGATCCGTGGGCGGCTGTGTGGAACATCAGCAAGCCGACGATCGCCATGGTCGACGGGTTCGCCCTCGGAGGTGGCTGCGAACTGGCGCTCTCATGTGACATCCGCCTGGCCAGCACACGCTCGATGTTCGGCACGCCCGAGATCAACCTGGGGCTGATTCCCGGTGGCGGGGCCACTCAACGTCTTGCCCGTCTGGTCGGCTACGGCAAGGCGCTGGAGATGGTGATGTCTGGCGAACTGATTCCAGCGACAGAAGCCCACCGCGTCGGGCTCGCCAACTACGTGCTTCCACCTGAGCAATTGGAGGAGGTGACGATGACAATCGCCCGCAACCTCGCCAGTAAGTCGCCGTACACCATCCGCGTCGCCAAACGGGCGGTGCGCGCCGCGCTCGAACGACCCCTCTCAGAGGGTCTGCGTTTCGAGCGAGATGAGTTCTGCGCCTTGTTCGACACCGAGGACAAGGAGGTCGGTGTCCAAGCGTTCCTCGACCGCTCAGACCCCGAATGGACCGGCAACTGACCAACCGCTCAGGCTAAGTCAATCCCGCAGGTGGACGGAGCCTCAGGGGGGTCTTGTCGGTTGGGCGATGAGGAGGACGGGCTGCTCGTCGAAGCTCGGGACCTCGGCAAGGCGTTCGGCGACCTCGTCGCCCTGCATCCGCTGAACGTGAAGGTCGCCTCCGGTGAGTTCTTCGGTGTTTTCGGTCCCAACGGGGCGGGAAAATCGACCTTCATCAAGCTCCTCACCGGACAGTTGCAGCCGACAGTTGGGGGGGTCAGGGTGCTCGGCGTCGATGTAGGCAAGGACGCGCGCAAGGTGAAGGCGAACGTGGGCATCGTGCCAGAGTCAGAGTCACCCCCGTCTTACCTTACAGCGGCGGAGTATCTCGAATTCGTGGCCCGTCTGCGCGGCCTTGAAGACGTCGATGAGAAAGTGCGATACTGGCTCGATTGGTTCGGCATCAACGACAAGCGCGACTCGATGTGCAAGGACCTCTCTAAGGGGCAGCGACAGAAGGTGATGCTCGCTGGAGCGCTCATCCACGAGCCGAAGTTGCTTTTCCTCGACGAGCCGTTCGTCAACCTCGATCCAATCTATCAACGCAAGTGCCGCGAACTGCTGATGGAGATAATCGCCGATGGTGGCACGATCTTCCTGTGCACGCACATCCTCGAAGTGGCCGAGCGACTGTGCACCCGGGTGGCGGTAATCGACCACGGGCATGTGCTGGCCTCGGGAACTATCGATGAGTTGAAGGTGAGTCCGGACGAGGCCCTCGAAGACGTGTTCATTCGCTTGGTCGGGGCGTCAGTCACCCAGGTCGAAGCGGTTGCCGATGGTTCTCCAGACGAAGAGGAGTGAGCCGTCATGGGGTTCGGGAACAGGGATCCTCCTGCACTGCAAGAGGCGTTTGGTGTCACTTTTCGGATGATGTTCCGCGAGGAATGGCGGCAGAACGTCGACTTCGCCAAGCGGCGAAATATCCTGATGTTCCCCGTGATGCTGGCGCTGTTCTCGCTCATCCTCACAGTGGGATTGCGTTTCCTCACCGGCGAGGTGCTCATCGACCCGGATTCCGAGCAGCAGGCGTTCTCCTGGGACCAGCTCAAGTTCTTCCTGCACGCAGGGATGTTCATGTTCGCGCTCTCGATGGGCTCGTTCGCGTTCATCGGTCGCGTGATGGTCTCCCAGCGCGCCGGTGGCAAGAACTACCTGCTCGCCTCACCGGCGATGCAGCCGCTCGACCTCGCAACCAACTACTTCGCCTACTATGTCAAGGAGGTCTGCTACTACATTCTCCTGCTGCTGACGCCAACAGTCGCCGGGATGGCGATGGGAATCATGCTCGAGTCATACTCCGGGCTGTCCACGCCACTTGAATGGGCTTCCCTGCCGGTGGTGTTCATCGCCTTGGCTGCAACCTTGGCTCAAGGGCTTGCGCTCTCGTTCCTCGCCTCGGCGCTGTTCAGCCGCGGTGGTCACTGGATGTGGATCATCCCCGCTCTCGGCCTCGGCACCGCGCTGCTGTTCGCTCTGGATGTGCTGCCCTTGCAGATGCTGATTCTCGGAATGCACTACCAGTTCACCCACGCGCACTGGATTCCACTGATCGCCTTCCCGGTGGCGTTCGGGCTGGCATTCGCCGGATCGCACCTCGTTCCGGCTGATTTCGAGGTGCATGTGTCGTCGAAGAGGGAGCTCTACGGACCGATCCACAGTCGATTACCGTTCCTCGGTAACGGGACGCTGCGTATCCTCGTCGCCAAGGATCTGGTGGACCTGTGGCGAAGTCGCACGCTGGTGAAGATGCTGGTCTCGTTCACCGTACCGCTTCTGTTTCTCCTTCTGCTGGCTTGGCTGGTGGACTTCGCCGCCTTCCCCATCCCGTTCAACCTGCTGTCGTACGCGCCGTTCCTCGGATTCTTCGGCTTCCAGTTCTATTCGTGGCTGAATGGGATGGACCCTCCCGACTTCCTCAACGGGCTGCCGGTCTCGGTGCCACAACTGCTGCGCGCCAAAGTGGTAGTCTACTTCCTGATAACGACGTGGATCTCAGTGCTGTTCCTGATTGCCATGGGGGTGATGCTCGATCAGGTGTGGGCACTGCCTGCGGCGCTCATCGTGATGCTGGCGAACTCGATCTATATCGTCAGTCTGACCGCCTTCCTGATGGGGCTGCGTCCCAACAAGGCGATCTTCGATGTCTCGATCATGGGTTGGTTCTACCTCGGTACCATAGTCCCCCTGCTCGGCCTGTTCCTGCTCTCGTTCACGCAGGGTGACATGACCATCTACGAGAACTGGGGGGACCAGGTTCGCGAACAGGGGTTGAACGCCACGACCGCGGTACTGGTCGAGGTGGACGACAATCCAGACCCCGCTCGCGGACTGAAGGGCATTCTGCTGGTGAGTGGGGCGATCACCATTCTCGGGCTTGCCTTCCAGTTGATGCTTGGTCGCAGATGGGGCAGGGCGGCGTTCGAGAACTGACCGGGATGCGTTTGTCATCTATGTCAGCGCCGCCCTTCTTCCTATAACCAAAGGTTATAGCGACGCGAAAGGGTGCGCAACACGCTGAGCCGGGGGCATATCAATGGCAAAAAAGAAGAAGCGCGGACGACCCCAACGTCAACAGCGTCGGCGTCAGCAGCAGCGTCAGCAGTACGAGGAACTGGACAAATATCCGGTTCTGCCTCCCCACGCCTTCGCCCGAATCGTGCGTGACCTGCGCACCCTGAACATTCTCTACCAGGTAATCGAGCCCCCCCTGACGAAGAAGGAGCAGGAGCAGTTCGAGGAGATCCTAGACATCTACGTCCGTTCGCTGACCGCGGACATCACCGAGATCGATGCTGACCCGGTGGCTTACCTGCGCGCCGCCATGGACCAGATCATCAAGTCGTATTCCATGCGGGTGAACAAAAAGTCCCGCTCGAAGATATTCTACTATCTGAAGCGTGACCTGATCGGCTACGGCCGCATGGACGTGCTGATGAACGACGCCAACGTGGAGGACATCTCACTTGACGGCACAGGCGTCCCCATCTTCGCCTACCACCGCAAGTTCGAGTCGGTCGAGACTACCATCGCTTGGCCGGACGACGCCGAATTGGAATCCTATGTCATCAAGTTGGCCCAGCGCTGCGGCAAGCACATCTCCGTGGCCGAGCCGCTGCTCGACGCCACCCTGATGGACGGCAGCCGCATCGTGATGAAGCTCGGCTATGAGATATCGACACGCGGCTCGACCTTCTGCATCAGGCGCTTCCGTGAGGACCCGTTCTCGCCGTGCGACATCATCGCCTTCCGCACCATGACCAGCCTGATGGTCGCCTACATGTGGATCTGTTTCCAGCAGGGCATCTCGATGCTGTTCGTCGGTGGAACGGCGTCCGGCAAGACAACCACTCTGAACGCGATGAGCCTGTTCATTCCATGGCAGATGAAGATCGTCAGCATCGAGTCGACGCGTGAGATCAACATCCCGCAACCCAACTGGATTCCAGGCCTTACCAGACAGGGATTCGGCGGTGAGTCGTCTGAGGGTGAGATCGGGGAGTTCGAACTGCTGAAGGCGGCGCTGCGGGAGCGGCCGGAGTACATCATCGTGGGTGAGATCCGCGGGGTGGAGGCGTACGTGCTGTTCCAGGCGATGGCCACCGGTCACTGTTCCTACTCGACCGTCCACGCCGACTCGGTGGCCGCTCTCGTGCACAGGCTGGAGAACAAGCCGATCGACATCCCGCGCGTGCTGCTGCCGGCGCTCGAGGCGGTGTCCATCCAGATGCAGACTCGAATCAACGGACGGCGTGTGCGCCGCACCAAGCAGACCGTCGAGATCGTCGGGGTGGACCCGCACACGGATGAGGTGATCACCAATGAGGTGTTCAAGTGGGACCCGAGCCGCGACGACTACGACTTCAGCGGCAAGTCCTACGTGCTAGAGAAGATCATGGTGAAGATCAACATGGACCAGGATGATATGCGCAACGAGTTGCGCACACGTAAGCGCATCCTCGACTGGATGGTGCTCAACGACATACGCAAATCGGATCAGGTCGCCCAGATTATCACGGAGTACTACGTCCGCCCGGAGGCTGTCCTCGCTCGCGTCGACGGCCTCCAGTGAGGCATCGAGGGGGAGCGCGAGTGGCAAAGAAAAAGCAGGAGGAAAAGGTTCGTTTTGAGGGGATGACGCTGTCCGGTTGGCAGCGCTTCTCAAACCTCATTCTCGGTCGCCTCATGCGCAAGAAGGCGCGCGACGACACAGAGATCAAGCAACTGCTGTCACAGGCTAACATCCGCATCATGCCCGAGGTCTACAAGGCCTCGTCGATCATGAGTACGGTTGCAACGTTCGTCGTATGCATCGTCATCCTCGTGCTGGCGTTCTTCCCACTCATTGGAGGCATCGCCATCTACGAGAACCAGCAGAACGAGGAAACGGTCATCCCGTGCATCGAGTGGGCGTTCTGGAACGAGGAACTGGTAGATGAGACGATAAAATGGAGTGGCGAGGGTCCTGATGGAGAGACTGTAGCCTACGGCGCTTGTCCGGAGTACGAGACCAAGGTGTTCAAAGACTCGTGGAAGACGGGCCTGGTCCTCGGCTGTGGCTTGCTGGTACCTTTCATGGCCTACCGTCATTTCATGAACAGCGCCGTTCGCGAGAAGAACAAGCGCGGCTACGAGTTGGAGAAGTTCCTTCCGTACGTGGCATCATACACGGCAGCCATGGCAGCCGCCAACTCCACCCCCGACAAGATCTTCAAGTCGCTAGCCCAGAACGAGCATATCTACGGAGACATTGCCTATGACTCCGCGATGATCTACCGTGACATGACGCTGCTCGGGATGGATCTCGTGACCGCGCTGAAGCTGGCGGTCGGTCGAGCCGCCTCGCCGTGGGTGACCGAGTTCTTCCAAGGCATGGTGGGCACACTCACCTCGGGTGGCAACCTGAAGCTCTACTTCCTCAACCGCGCCGAGCACTACATGCGCGAGAACCGGGTCAGGCTGCATGTCTTCCTCGAGACCCTCGCTATGATGGCGGAATCCTACGTCGTGGTCGCCGTCGCCATGCCGTTGTTCCTCATCGTGATGCTCGTCATCATGTTCTGGGTGTCCGGCTCCGGCGCCCAGTTGTCCGAGAACATGGTCTACGGCGTGGTCATGGGAGTGCTGCCCGTCATCCACATTGCCTACGGTATCCTCGTTTGGATGATGAGCGACGAGATGAAGATGTGAAGAAGCGAAGGAGGTGAACACTGAATGGCACGCAGACGGGGGCGCAGGAAGAAGCAGAAGATTCGTGTCGATCTCGATTTGCCGAAGGACGACAAGACCAAGAAGATCTTCTGGGCGATTACGATCACGAGTTCCCTTATCGGCGTGCTATGCCTCGGCTTCTGGACGATGAACACCGACCTCATTTTCCAACCAGCCAACGGCAATCCGTTGTTCGTGAACAAATACTGCAGCATGTCGGGGGCGGAAGGATTCGACAGCAATCTCCCGCCTGACTACGCAGATAACGAATCCTGCTGGCTGACGAAGGAGCGCCCGCGCACGCAGACTTGGGTTGTCGATTGGCCGGGTGTGAAACCGCCGGGCCTGGGTCAGGAGTTCTCGGTACCTGGGATGGATCCCAACCGACTGGGAACCCTGTCTCATCCTGAAACCGAATTGCGCATGTCCTGCACCGCGGTAGCCTCCGAATCTTACGCCTACAGCGTCACCATATGGGAGCCGAACGATGCTGGTATACCGACCAACCCCTTCACGGTGCAGAGTGTGACAAACTGGGAGCCTACCGAGAGCGACCCTGATAATCCGTGTAGCATCGTGATACCCGATGCGAAGACCGCTGATGGTTGGGAGGTGCATCTGCAGTACGATCGCGGACTGCCGAACATGAAGTCGTTCATGATGACCATCGAGGTCGACTCGTACGACGGTATCCCGAATTACATGAACAACGCCTCGTTCTTCCTCGGTCCTGAGGTGGAAGTGGGACCGCTGAAGCTGCGCCCCTTCCTGTTCGTGAACTTCTTTGGCTATGGGTTCCTGCTCATCGTCTTCCCCGGAGCGATCTACTGGGACCGGAAGATGAAGACGCTGTCCGCGTTGGAGCAGAAATTCCCGGATTTCCTGCGCGACCTGGCCGAGTTCTGGAAGGGCGGCTTGTCGATGACGCTGGCGGTGAGAACGTTGGCCACCTCAGAGTACGGGGCGTTGAACTACGAGGTGGGTAAGATGTCCGACCAGTTGTCGTGGGACGTGGCGTTCGAGGACGTGCTCGACATGTTCGCAGATAGGGTCGGCACCCCTCTGGTGACACGGGCGATCAGTCTCATCCACGAAGCGAACAAGGCCGGGGGCAAGATATCCGACATCCTCGTCACCGCCGCCAACGACAGTCGCGAGATCAAGTTCCTCGAGTTGGAGCGCATCCGAGCTATCGCTTCGTACATCGCGGTCATCTGGACCTCTTTCTTCGTCTTCCTCGGCGTCATCGTCGTGCTCTCCAAAGTGTTCATCCCGGCCATTTCCTCGTCGAACAGCGGCGAGGAAAGCGCGCAGATCGGCAACATGGTCATCCGCGCCATCGACCCGCTGTTCTTCCTCGTGGTGTTCTTCTACGGGGTGAGCGCGCAGGCGCTCGGCAACGGCATCATGGCCGGTCTGATGGCGACTGGTAGGCTGTCGAGCGGGTGCAAGCACGCTGGGTTGATGCTCATCTGCGCCATTCTGGCGTTCAACGTGATCTGCTTCTCCCCCGACCTCATCGGGGTCCCGCTCGACGATGGCCTGAACCCCGGACTGGCTCCGTTCATCGTCACCTAGCGAGGTGAATAGATGAGGGCCGAAGGTTTCGATTATCGAGGTACTCACTCGGACGAGTGTGCACAGGTGCACGTGCTGGAGATGCTGACACTCTTCTGGCTGTTCTTCATGTCAGCGACATTCATCATCCAGCTCCAGGTTCCTGACCCGGTCTCACCCGCCTCTGACGCATCGCTCCAATTCGCCGCTGAGGACGCCCTCGTGCAGGTCATCGCTCCCGCCGCAGTCGATTCCGCTAATCACACAGGTCGCATGGGTGAACTGCTCGCTGCAGGCGACCTCGATGTTGCCTGCAATGAACTCCTCTCATCGCTGCCATCTTCGGTGCACGGAAACTGCTGGGTCGCCCGTGACGGAGGTCCTCTGGCACGCTACGGTGGGGGCAGCACTCCGCTGGGACGCACACTCAGCGTGCATGAACTCGTGCATGACCAAGGGGTCGTATGGACCGTCAGCGTGCAGGTGTGGCACTCAGGGGGTGGAGCCTGATGCGTTCGAATGAACGTGGAGATGTTGGCCAGATGCTGTTGGCGAGTGGCCTCGTGTTGATGCTCTCACTGCTATCGATGGCGTGGTACGGCGTCTCGGTCGCTGGCCTCGGCGAGCCGTACGACACGGGCAGCCGTGATGTGCTGGACACAAGCAGCGATGTGATCTCTGTGTGGCAGCCGCTGGTAGAGAACCGCACCGCCGGCCTGGTGGCCGCGGGCAATGACTGGGATGCGGCCTG
>Ga0310124_10000348_pt1 | contig 31595 bp, 17 predicted proteins | sample CB11b_AW_Bot5_MG_FD_203507 | JGI IMG/M metagenome (GOLD analysis project Ga0310124, IMG submission 203507) | Marine microbial communities from Western Arctic Ocean, Canada - CB11b_AW_Bot5 | ecosystem: Environmental > Aquatic > Marine > Oceanic | place: Canada: Western Arctic Ocean | collected...
GCTGACCGAAGGCTATGAGACCTACACCATCGCGAAGATCGACGGGAAGATACTGAGCGGACTGAAGCTCAAAGATGCCGGCGGCAGGCTCCTGCTCCGCGATGGCCTCGGCAGAGACACCGTCATTTCCAGGGAACAAATCGTCAGGATGGAGAAGAGCCCTGTCAGCCTCATGCCGGCGCGCCTCGTCTCCCGCCTGAGCCGAGATGACCTTGTCAACCTGGTCAGCTTCCTCAAGACCCCGGCCGCCCAGCGCCAGCTCAACGGTCGACTGGGAAGAGCCTGGATCACGGGCCCCTTCAGCCGGGCTATCAACAAGGCCGAGCCGTTTGAAAAAAATCCTGACCCGGCAAAGGTAGCTGTCACCTCGACAGGCAAGCTCCTCCAATGGAAGCTCATCAATGCCCGAGCCGATGGTCTCATCAGGATAACCGGCCCCGCCACCGCAAAAAAAAGCTCGGCCTATGTTCTCGCCTGGCTCAAATCCGACAGTGAGCGCGAGGCCGTATTGTGGCTCGAGCACTCGGCCGGGCTGCGCCTGCTGGTCAATTCAAAGACTGTCTACAGCTCCAGGATGCCGGGCAAAAACAAACGCCTGCCTGTTCGCATCAAGAGCGGGTGGAATGCCATCCTCTCACGGGTCTCCACTCCCGCCGGAGACTCGGCCCTCGGAATTCGTTACGAGCCATCGAGCGGATTGCGGCTTACCGCAGATCGCCATGATTGAACATCTGCGAGCCAGCTTCTGCAGACTTAGATTGGACACTTTGCCCTCTGTGAATTACCTTGTCTGCAGTCGGATAAGTAAAAAAGAACGAGATCTTCTACAGGAGAGAGAACAATGAACCAAGGATCGAATCGCCGTGATTTTCTCAAAACAAGCTCCCTTGCCGGATTCGGTATGCTTCTCAGCGGTAGCAGCCTGGTCCACGCAGGCAGGTCTCCCAGTGAGAAGCTGAATATCGGGTGTGTCGGTACCCAGAACCGCGCCTCGGCAAATATTGGCGGAATCCGGTCACAAAACATTGTCGCGATCTGTGACACTGACCAGAATTACCTCAACCGGCGCCACCGCGACTTTCCCAAGGCGAATAAGTACAACGACTACAGGAAGCTGGTCGACCAGAAGGACATCGATGCCATCGTCGTCAGCACGCCTGACCATATGCACGCCCCGGCCACCGGCGCGGCCCTTCGCTCCGGGCGACACGCCTATTGCGAAAAACCCCTGACCCATACGGTCCACGAGGCCCGTGTGATCGCAGGACTGGCGAAGAAGCACAAGCGAGCTACCCAGCTCGGGACCCAGATCCATGCCGGCGGCAACTATCGCCGCGTGGTCGAGATCATCCAGAGCGGGGCTATCGGGGATGTAATCGAGTCCCATGTCTGGGTCGGAAAATCCTGGAGCGCTGGAGATCGTCCCGCGCCGGCGCCGACCCCGGCCCACATCCATTTCGATCTCTGGCTCGGACCCGCTCGTGAACGCAAATACCACCCCAACCTGTTGCCGGCCAACTGGCGCAAGTGGTGGGAATTCGGCGGCGGCACCCTTGGAGACATGGGCTGCCACCATATGGACCTGAGCCATTGGGCTCTCAAGCTGCGTCATCCGGTCGCCGTCTCGGCCAAGGGCCCCCCGGTCCACGCTGAGGGCTGCCCCTCGGGCCTCCACGTCACCCTGGAGTATCCCGCCCGCGGCAAGCTGCCCCCCGTCAAACTCCACTGGTACGACTCGGGCAAGCACCGCTACCTCTTCAAAAAGCACAACCTTCCGAACTGGGGAGATGGAACCCTCTTCGTCGGGACCAAGGGAGTCATGCTCGCCAGCTACGGCGGCTACAAGCTGCTCCCCGAGGCCGACTTCAAGGGGTACCAGCCCCCGCCAAAATCGATACCGGACTCGATCGGTCACTACAATGAGTGGATCCAGGCCTGTAAGACCGGCAGCCCGACCACCTGCAACTTCGACTATTCCGGCTCCCTCACCGAATCGGTACTCCTGGGCAACGTCGCCTATCGCGTAAGCGAGCGAATCGAATGGAACGGCGAGAAGTGCGAGGTGACCAACAGCAAGAAGGCCAACAGCCTGGTCCGCAAAGAATACCGCAAAGGCTGGGAGGTCTGAGTCAAATAGAGACTGTTCCTGGAGAACAGGCAGGGGCGCAGCGACCTTCGGGCGACTACGCCCCTGCCTGTTTCTTCAGTTTTTCAAGCACGAGGACAAACTCATGAACCTGAAAACGTTCAAGGCAGCCAGCGCCGCCTGCTGCCTGTTCGCAGCGCTGGCATCTGCGGCGCTGGCTGATAGAAAACCCAACATCGTCTTCATCCTCGCCGATGACCTGGGCTACGCCGAGCTTGGCAGCTACGGACAGAAGAAAATTCGCACCCCTCACCTTGACCGCCTGGCAAAGCAGGGCATGCGCTTCACCCGCAACTACTGCGGCAACGCGGTCTGCGCCCCATCCCGCTGCGTCCTGGTCACCGGGCGGCACCCGGGTCACGCCTGGATCCGCAACAACGGGGAGGTCAAACCTGAAGGCCAGCGACCTATCCCTGATTCCGAGGTAACCATCGCCGAGGTGCTCAAGAAGCGAGGCTACGCGACCGGCGCCTTCGGCAAATGGGGCCTCGGTGGCCCGGCCACCGAGGGCGACCCTGTCTACCAGGGCTTCGACCGGTTCTTCGGCTACAACTGCCAACGCCACGCCCACAGCTACTACCCATCCTACCTCTGGAGCAACAGCACCAGGGTAGCACTCGACAACAAGCCCCCGGTGCCCGGCCATGCGTCGCTGCCCAAGGGAGCGAACCCCAGGGACCCAAAGAGCTACGACATCTTCAAGGGAAAGGACTATGCCCCCGACCGGATCAACGAGCAGGCCCTGGCGTTCATCCGGGCCAATAAGGACAAGCCCTTCTTCCTCTACTACCCGACCGTCATCCCGCACGTGGCGCTGCACGTTCCAGATGAAGAGCTGAAGCCCTACCACGAACTGGGCTGGAAAGATCCTCCCTTCACCCGCGACGGCGGCTACGGCTACACCCCCCACTACACTCCGCGGGCAGCCTACGCCGCCATGATCACGCGCATGGACAAATACATCGGCCGGATCCTTGGCCTGATCGATGAGCTTGACCTCGCAGATAACACGATCGTCATTTTTTCCTCCGACAATGGCACCACCCACCTCAAGCAGGAGGTCGACTACAATTTCTTCAACAGCGTCGGCAAGCTCCGGGGGCTGAAGGGATCCCTCTACGAGGGTGGAGTGCGGGTTCCGCTCATCGTCCGCTGGCCCGGAAAGATCAAGGCCGGCAGCAATTCTGACTTCCTGACTGGCTTCGAGGACTGGTTGCCGACAATGCTCGACCTCGCCGGGCACAAGGGCGAAGAACCCAGGGGACTCGATGGGATCAGCATCGCCCCGACCCTGCTGGGAAAAAAGCAGCGTGAACGCAAGTTCCTCTACCGCGAGTTCTCAGGCTATGGCGGCCAGCAGGCCCTCTGGATGGGTAAATGGAAGGGGATCCGCCAGCGCCTGCTGAGAGACAAGAAGAAGTCCGACAAGGAGAAGCTCCGGATCCAGCTCTACGATATGGAGAAGGACATTTCCGAATCAGAGGACGTTGCCGCGAAGAACCCCGAGGTGGTCGCCCGGATCCGAAAGCTCCTCGAACAGGAGCACACTCCATCGGAGTTCTTTCCGATCAAGCCGCTCGATTAGGTTTCATTTCAACGCGGCAGCGTCATCCCAGCTCAGAAAGTCCATGCAATGAAGATCATTCGCCTCAGCCTCATCTCACTTATCACCTGTCTCTTATTTTCCTTCCTGGCAATCGCCTTCAGCCCCGTGCCGGCGAAGTTCCCGGCCGCTCAAGCGCAGGGCAAACCAGGGAAAAAGCCGAAAAAAAAGAAACCTAGCACCGCGGACGGCAGGAATCGCAAAACGGGGAAAAAGCCTGTCGTCAAGGATCCCGGCCTGGAAAAGTACGCCATCTACCAGAAGACGGCGCCCCGGCCGCAGAGAGCGGCCGCCATCGAAACCAGCCTGCCGCTCAACATCGCCAAAGGCTCCCGCATCGCCTTCATCGGCAACACCCTCTTTGACCGCGCCCAGGACTTCGCCTATTTCGAAGCCTTCCTGCACCAGCATCTTCCCGACCACGAGTTGGAGGTGAGAAATCTGACCTGGTCGGCCGATTCCATCGAGGCGCAACCCAGGCCGGCCAATTTCGCCGATTCTGAACAGCACCTCACCCTGGCGAAGGCCGACATCATCTTCGCCGCCTACGGCTTCAACGAATCCTTCGCCGGCAAGCGAGGCGTCGAAGACTTCAGGAAAAAACTCACGCAATACGTGGCCGCCCTGAAGACAAAAGCCTTCAACGGAAAAACGGCCGCGCGCATCGTGCTGGTCTCTCCCATCGCCAATGAAAACATCAAGGGAGTCAAGGCGGCCGACCTCAACAACCTCAATATCAAGCTCTATACCGCGGTGATCCAGCAGGTGGCGTCTTCCCACGATGTAGGCTACGCCAACACCTACAGCGCAACCGAAGCAGCCATGACTTCTCCCGGCGATGACCTGACCATCAACGGAGCCCATCTCAACGCGCGCGGCTACGAGGTCTTTTCAGAGGCCCTCTTCAAGCAGGTCATCGGGAGCAATCCACCGGCGGTAAACGAGGCTCTTCGACAGGCAGTCATCGAGAAGAACAAACAGTTCTTCTACCGCTACCGCCCGGTAAACACCTTCTACTACACCGGCGGCCGCAACCGCAGCTACGGCTACCTGGACTTCCTGCCCGCCATGCGCAATTTCGACATCATGGTCGCCAACCGCGACAAGAGGATCTGGGCCCTGGCCCGCGGCAAGAAGGTGTCGAAGGAGATCGACGACTCGAACGTCCCCCCACTTCCGCAAACCACCCAGAGCCGCGGCGCCAACAGGTGGATGAGCCCGGCCGACGAGAAGAAAGCCTTCAAGGTCGACCCCCGCTTCGAGGTCAACCTCTTCGCAGGCGAGGTCGAGTTCCCCGAGCTCGCCTGCCCGATCCAGATGCGCTGGGATTCCCGCGGCAGGCTCTGGGTCAGCTGTTCGACAACCTACCCCCACGTCTACCCCGGCAACGAGCCCAACGACAAGATCGTCATCCTCGAAGACACCAACAGGGACGGACGCGCCGACAAGTCGACAGTCTTCGCCGACGACCTGCACATCCCGCTGAGCTTCGTACTTGGAGACGGGGGCGTCTATGTATCGGAAGAACCACATCTCAGCTTCATCAAGGACACAGATGGTGACGGCAAGGCCGACTACAGGCGCAAGATCTTCACCGGCTTCGGCTGTGAGGACTCCCATCACGCCCTGCACGATTTCGTCTGGTCCCCCGATGGAGACATCATCTTCCGGGAGTCCATCTTCCATCATACCCAGGTCGAAACGGCCTACGGTCCGGTTCGCCAACAGAACAGCGGCTGGTTTCGCTTTGAGCCCCGCAGCCACCGCCTGACGCCGTTCGGTACCTATCACAGCACCAATCCCTGGGGCGTCACCTTCGACGATTGGGGCCAGCATGTGGCGAGCCACCCGATCTACGCCCAGGCCTTCCACTCGCTTGACCCGGTCTACCCGAAGCAGCATCCGAAACCCGCGGGCCTCCGCGCCTACTCGGGAACCTGCGGCCAGGAATTCGTCGACTTCAAGACCTTCCCCGAGGAACTCCAGGGAGGCTACATCAAGGCGCGCTACAAGCCGACCAACCGAATCGAATTCCACAGGTGGAAGGAGACCGAGTTCGGCTATGACGAGGAATACGTCAGCGATATCATCTTCTCCTCCAACCTGAGCTTCATCCCGGTGGATATCCGCTTCGGACCGCGTGGAGCCATGTATGTCGCCGACTGGTACAACCCCGTCAAGGGACACGCCCAGTACTCTCTGCGTGACGAGCGGCGGGATCGCCACTCCGGCCGGATCTGGCGCATCACGGCGAAGGGAAAGAAGCTGCAGGATGCACCCAGGATCCATGGGGCCTCCGTCGCGGAATTGATCAGGATCCTCGAGAGGCCTGAGTACCGCTACCGCTACTGGGCCAAGCGCGAGATCAGGGAGAGAAATTCCGCCGAGATCGAGAAGGCTCTGGATGCCTGGGTCGAAGGACTCGACGACAAGGATCCCAGGCTGGATCACCATCGCCTCGAAGCTGTCTGGACCTACAGGAGCATCGACAGGAGCCGGCCGGGACTGCTGCGAAAGCTGCTCGGCTCCAGCAACCAGAAGGCGCGGGCCGCGGCGGTTCACCAGCTGCGCTACTGGCACAAGGAATTCCCCGACTCGATGAAACTTCTCAACAACGCCGCCAACGACACCAACAGCATCGTACGCATGGAGGCCGTGATCGCCGCCAGCTATCTCGGCAGCAAGGAAGCGCTTGATTCCGTCATGGATGTCTTCCAGCACCCCATCGGCGGGCATCTCGCCTACGCCGCGGGCTGCGCCCTGGGCTCCAGCGCCCTGGCCAGGCACACCGCCGGCAACAAGGACTACGACATTTCGGGCCTCATCAAGAAGGCCCGAAATGTGAGCCGCTTCAGGGAACCCCAAGTCAACGCCCGGCAGGCCCAGTTCGATACCCAGCGGGACCTCAAGCTGGTCAAGATCTCCTGCAAGCCGGAGGTGATGAAATTCACCCTGGAGCAGTTCGCTGTCAAGACCGGCCAGCCGGTCAAGCTGGTGTTCACCAATCCGGATGCCACCGACCACAACCTCGTCATCGTTCAACCGGGCGCCCTGAGCGAGGTCGGGATGGCGGCGAATGAGATGGCGAGGGATCCAAAGAACGCCAACTCCGACTTCATCCCCGCCTCGAAGAAGACCCTCATCATCGAGGCGACCCCGATGATAGGCCCGACCCGGGCGAGCCTCGTGCACGTGCTGCGATTCAAGGCTCCCTCCAAGCCTGGAATCTACCCCTACGTCTGCACCTTCCCCGGCCACTGGGTGATCATGAACGGCATCATGGTCGTCGCCCACGACCTCGACGATGTGCCTGCGATGCTCGCTGCCCGTAAACCGACCCAGGTCAAAGAATGGAAGCTGAAAGATTTCTCCGGAGCCTCTTTCAAGCCCGACGAGAAGGCCGTCATGAGAGGCATGCAGGCCTTCATGAAGGCGCGCTGCGACCAGTGCCACGCGATCGCCGGCCACGGAATCAATCTCGGCCCCGATCTCTCCGATGTCGCCAAGCGCCACAAGGGACAAGAACTCCTCCAGCAGATCATCGATCCATCCACGGATATCGGCGAGAAGTATGCGTCCTTCCAGTTCATCCTCAAGAATGGAAAGATCCTCACCGGGGTCGTGGCCCGGGAGAACAGCAACGTCTTCGCTGTCATCACCAACCTGCTGAACCCAAAGGATGTAACCCGCATCAGGAAGAGGGACATCCTGCGCAAGGTGCCGGCGAAGCTCTCACCCATGCCCCGGGGACTCGTTAACACCCTGAGCCGTGAAGAGATCATCGACCTGGTCATCTCACTGGAGGCCGGCGGCTACAAGCTCCCCGGGCACCTCAAGCACAAGCACCACAAAGAGAAATAAGGCGCATTTACTTCTTTGGCAGCGGTACCTGCTTCAGTTTCTGCAGGTAGGCGACCAGGTCCAGAACCTCGACATCTGAAAGGTTGGCCAGGAGCCCCTCGGGCATCATCGAAACCGGGGCGATCTCGCGCGAGGCAATCTGCGACTTTGCCAAGGCGACAGGTTTTTCCTGGTTGGCCACTCGCAGCTCGAGCACTCGCTCGCTCTCAACCGCGGGAATACCGGAATAGAGCCTTCCATCGCGCATCAGCACCATCTGCATGCGATAGGCATCCTGGATGATTGCGCTCGGCGTCAGGATATTACCAAGCAGGTAGTCAATATTCGTACGGTTCGCACCGGTGATATCCGGCCCGATCAGTCCTCCCTTTTCGTAGAGCTTGTGGCAGGAGCTGCAGGTCTTTTCAAACACCTCGCGGCCGTGTCCGGGATTGGCCCCGGCGAGGGCCCCCTTGCTCAGGAGTGCCTTGTATTTCTTGAATGCGGCAGCCTGCTCCACCGGCAGAGCATCGACAGGCCCCCAGACCTCCACGAAACCGCTGCCCACAACACGCCGCAGGAGGCGCGCCACATAGGCGGGAACATCGCGCCGCGGCACGGCCCCGCTCTTGATGGCCGCCGTCAACTGGCCGCCATAACCGGGCCGAGCTGCGAGGGCATGGATCGCCTCGAGCTTGTCTCCCGCGCTCAGCTCCGAATAGTGTTCCAGGAGCGCCTTGCCCAGCCCTGCATCATCGAAAGCCGCCATGGAGCGAATCACCTCACTGCGAAGCGACTTTTCATGGAACAGCGCAAGCAGGCGGGGCCGCAGCTCGGCACGCTTGCGACTGGCAAGCCCGCGAAGAGCCTGGATGCGACCATCAATGGAGGTGTCGGCATTTCTGAGGGTGCTGAGCATCTTCTTCACAACCCGGTCACCGCCAAAGCGCTGCTCGAGCTGCCTGGCGATGGAGGCGGTCTCGCCCCCGGCGGCCTCGAGCTCGATAAATACCGAGGTCCAGCCCTCGGGAGCCTGGGTCTCGTTGCGCCCGTCAAGCCCATCCCTCATACCGAAGAGGAGATCCTTGCGGTTGTCGCCACCCCTGCCAATAGCTCCGACAAGCTCCTCAAAGCTCCTCGCCGCTGTCAATCTGCGGGCGATATACCGGGTCAGCAGAGGAATCTTTGAGCCGGAGGCGAGCGCGACGGCCTTCTCAGGATCTTCGGGAACGGCCGGCTCGACCCCATACCAGATCATCTTCGGAAGGTTGTGGTCCTTTGCGTCACCTGCGTGTGACACAAGACCTGTGGCGATATCCCAGCGGTCCGGCTTAGCAAGACGCTGCAGGGCAGAGGCTAGATAGAGCCGCACCACCGGTGAAGCATCCTCTCTTGCCATTTTTTCAAAACGCTCCCGCACAGCCTTCGTAGGCGGACCATCCTCACAGAGAAGCTGCACAGCCCAGGCGCGGATATGCTGGTCCCCGTCAGTTGTCGCCTTCAGAAGCTGGCCCTGCTCTATACCGCCGGTGACATGCAGGGCCCAGAGCGCCCGAAGGCGGTAGTCAGCGTTCTTCTCGGCCGTAAAAATTTTACCGAGCGCATCACGTGCGGCGCCGGCAAGCTTCCCCTTGCCTGCGCGGTTCTGCAGGATCACCCGCGCCCGCCGGGCATGCCAGGAGCTCTTGCTGAGCTGGAGAGAGGCCAGGACTTCATCTCCCAGCTTGTTCAGGTCATCATAGCGCCCCTTCCATTGCACAGCGTTGGACTTTTCCGGCATGATCCTGTAGACGCGGCCGGTGTCCTTGTTGAGAACCGCCTTGCCGCAGATATCTCCGTCGTGCCAGTCGAGGATGTAGACGCCCCCGTCCGGGCCGATCTCGACGCTGAAGCCGATCCAGCGTGGATCGTTGGCGAGGAGAAAGTCATCCCCGTGGTGACCGACAAATCCTGAGCCCTTCGGCTCGAGAATATCAGTCAGCACAGCGTGCTCGTGGATGTTCGCCATAAAAAGCCGGTTCTTGTACTTGTCGGGAAACGCATCCGAGAGGTAAACCCTGGCTCCACCGTGGGCCGAGCGGTGGCGATGATTAGTGATGGTGCGGATGTCGCTGTAGACATAGGGATTGAAGTGCCGGCCTCCCTGGCGGTGGTAGATCCCGCCCGGTATCACGTGCCAGAGGTGAGGAATAACGCAGGCGGAGATAAAGAGCTGCCCCTTGGCATCGTAGTCGATGCCCCAGGGATTGCTGAAGCCGTGGGCCACCACCTCGAAGCGGTCCTTGGTGGGATGATAGCGCCAGACTCCACCGTTGATATCGACCGGCTTGCCCTCGAACTCCGTATTGCGCGGGAAGGGATCCTTGTGCCTGTAGATCTTTCCCTTGCCGGCCGGCTTACCCACCCGTGAAGGCGTGGCGAAGCCCTGGCAGCCGTAGAGCCAGCCATCCGGCCCCCAGTGAAAACTATTGAGGGTCTCGTGTCGGTCACGAATACCCCAGCCCGCGAGGCGAACCTCGATATCCTCGACATCGGCCTTGTCATCTCCGTTGCGGTCAGGAACGTAGAGCAGGTTCGGCGGCGCGCCTAACCAGAGGCCGTCAAAACCGACCGCGATCGCCGCCGGGAAGGCGACGCCCTCGAGAAAAACCTTGCGGGTATCGAGCATCCCATCTTTGTCGGTGTCCTCCAGGATCAGGATGCGGCTGTCGCCCGAGTTGGAGAACCCGCGCCCACGGCTCTCGTAATCACGATTCTCCGCAATCCACATCCGCCCGCGCGAATCCCAGCAGAAGGCCATCGGCTGGGTGATCATCGGCTCCGCCGCGAAGACATTGACCTTGAAGCCATCCTGCACCTTCATCTTCTTCAGGGCATCGAAGGGAGCGAGGGAGACGGCCTTGCGCCCCTCCTGCTGCGCGAGTCCCCAGAGCACCGAAGCGTAGCCATGCCCGGAAAACTGGGACCATTTCTTGGTCAGCTCGGCATCGTTGAGCTTGCCGGTATAGACCAGCAGGCGATGCCGAAAGGCAGCCTTGCGCCCCTTGCCGATCTTCCAGTCACCATTACGTGAGCTGGCCGGCCCCACCCCGAGCTGGTGATCGACACGCCACGCAGTGGGAAAACCGGGGTTCCTCGGATGGTCGAAGATGGCGATATGCGCGCGGTCCTCTCGTCCCGGAACCTTCATGCCGACATCGACCCATACGGAGCGCTCTCCCTCCGCCCTGCTGTTAGCCTGGCGGGAACTATTGAAGACTCTCCCATCGACACCCTTTTTCCACGGCATCCTGAGAAACAGGCCGCCGTAGTTGTACTTGCCGATGGTGATGTCGGTCTTCGCCAGGGCACTCCAGCTGAGGTCGAGCACATACTCGCCATCCTTCACCTCCATGGTCCAGACCTGGGATTCAACCAGATGGGGCTCACCCTTGGCGTCCAGCATCTCGTACATGGTCTGCCATTTTACAGAGGGGCCAGCCTTGATAAGAACCTTGGCCGAGACCCTGCGCCAGTAGTCGCCGCCGGGATGATGGAAATAGTCCCGGCCGTTAACCCGGGTAAAACCCCAATAGAGTCCTGTCTGGTGCTTGTGATGACCCGGACTGTACTCTGTCAGCACACCCTTTCCATCAGGCGCCACGATCGGATGGAGGTACGGTCTGAAATCAGGCTTGGCGACCTGGGTGAGGATCGACTTCTTCTCTCCCTTTCGAAAGACGGAGATCGTATCTCCCGCCCCGGCCTGTCGCACCTCAAGCTCAGCGGACAGCAGGGAGGAAGTTATGGATAACGAAAACAGGGCGGCACTGAAAAGGCGGGCATAGTTATTCATGGCAGGACTTTCGAATCAAGATAAGTGTTCGGTAATAGAAGGCCTTTCAGGATGCCAAGAAGCGCGGGGGAATACAAAACTGTCTTTTGCGGACTTGCCCATCCGCAGATGCTCCAGGAGGAACATCTTTTCGGCAAAGGCATATTGATCGACAGCCGGAAGCTAATGCTGGTATCTTTCCAGTACCCGAAAAGCTTCACCCCTGACTTCGAAAAGACCACCCACCTGAGGGGACGACATGAAAATCATTATCCACTTCGCTCTTGCCCTGGCCCTGGGATCGTCCACAGGGCTGGCGCAGGAAAAGAAAACCATTCTCCTCATCGGCCACAAACCGGACCACCCGCCCAAATGCCACGAATACCTTTCAACCTGCGAGCTGCTCGCCAAGTGCCTGCGCCAGACAAAGGGAATCGAGGCCGTCGTATCCAACGGATGGCCTGTTGATGAGAAACTGCTGAAACGAACCGATGCCATCGTCCTCTACACGAGCCCCGGAGCTGAGATCGTCCTCGCAGAGAAATCTGCCGCGGCCTTCGAAGCCATGATGCAACGCGGGACAGGACTGGTGGCGATCCACTGGGCCACCGGAGTCCACAAGAAAAACGTCGAGCTGCTGGGGAAGCGGTGGTACGCGAGCCTGGGAGGGGGCTGGCCCCATTTTGCCGGCATCACGATGGGGAAATCGCCGCTGGTGCAGAAAGATCCGGCCCATCCCATATGCCGGGGCTGGCAGCAATACGAGATCAGCGATGAGTTCTATTTCTCGCCGGTCATCCACGAGAAGGGAAAGGTTCTGCTGGAGGTCACAGCCAAAGGTAAGCCCCTCCCCGTCGGCTGGACCACCGAGCGGGCGGATGGCGGGCGCGCCTTCGGCACCACCCTGGGACACTTTCACCGTAACTTCGGCCTGGTCCCCTTTCGCAAAATGCTGATCAACGGCATCATCTGGAGCGCGGGCCTCGAGGTGCCGGCAAAAGGCGCTCCGTGTAAACTCGACAAGGACGATCCGCTTTTTCCAAAGAGTTGAGGCCGCCAATCAACTTGCCCCGGACACCCGGGCGAAAGAAAATAGATCCCATGAAACAACTCCAAACATTTCTCCTGCTGAACATATCCCTCTTCCTTCTTGTCTCAGAGCCCCTCATCGCGCAGGAGGCGGGCGACGCGAAAAAAGAGCGGCCCAATATCCTCTTTATCGCGATCGACGATCAAAACGACTGGATCGGTTATCTCGGGGGGCATCCCATGGTCAAGACCCCGAATATCGACCGCCTGGCCGAACGCGGGACGGCCTTCACCAACGCCCACTGCCAGTCGCCCCTGTGCAATTCTTCCCGCACCAGCCTGATGACCGGCCTGCGCCCTTCTTCCACCGGGATCTACGGGCTGGCCCCCTGGTTCCGCAACCTGCCCGAGTTCAAAAACCTGGTTACGCTGCCGCAGCACCTCAAGGCCAACGGCTATCGCACCTACTCCACCGGCAAGATCTATCACGGCAGATACGGGCGCAAGGGGGAGGAGTTCGATGTGCTCGGGCCTGGATCGAGCGTTGGAGCGCGGCCAAAGAAGAAGCTTGTCACCACCCCCTTCGGAAACCACCCCCTGGTCGACTGGGGAGAGTTTCCGCACAAGGACGAGGACAAGGGAGACTGGAAGGTCGCGTCCTGGGCGGTCAAGCAACTGGATGAAAAGCCCAGGGAGCCTTTTTTCCTCTCGGTCGGCTTCTTTCTTCCCCACGTTCCCTGCTACGCGACGAAGAAGTGGTTTGACCTCTACCCGGACGATGACTCGGTCCTGCCGAAAATCCAGCGGGACGATCGCAAGGACACGCCTCGTTTCTCCTGGTACATGCACTGGTACCTTCCGGAGGTGCGCCTGAAGTTTCTCGAGGAATCGAACCAGTGGCGCAACCTGGTGCGGTCCTACCTCGCCTCCACCAGCTTCGTTGACAGCCAGGTGGGACGTGTCCTCGAGGCTCTGAAGCGCAACGGCTTCGACAAGAACACCATCGTGGTGCTCTGGTCGGACCACGGCTGGCACCTTGGAGAGAAGCTCATCACCGGGAAAAACACCCTCTGGGACGATGGGACACGGGTGCCTCTGGTCTTCGCCGGGCCGGGCATCAAGGGCGGGCAGGTCTGCTCGAAGCCGGCCGAGCTGCTGGACATTTACCCGACGCTGAGCGATCTCTGCGGACTCAAGCAAAGAGATCATCTCGAGGGCCACAGCCTCCTGCCCCAATTGCGTGATGCGGCCGCCGCCCGGAAGTGGCCTGCGATCACCACCCACAACCATGACAACCACGGAGTGCGTTCCGAAGGATGGCGCTACATCCGCTACGCAGATGGCAGCGAAGAGCTCTACGACATGAAGAAGGATCCCAACGAGTGGAACAACCTGGCCGCCAACCCCTCGCTCGCGGGAGTCATCTCCACCCATAGGGGATTTCTCCCCGGGGAAAACCGCAAGCCGGCCCCGGGAAGCCGATCCCGTATCCTGACCTGGGAGAACGGCAAGGCGACCTGGCAGGGCAAAGAGATCGGCCCCAACGAAGCGATCCCCGGTCAATAGTGAGCGCCCTCGCATAGGTCTGGACTTTTCAGGCCGGTTTTCTGATGCTGTGGATCGAGGAAAAAGTATCTCAAGCAACCATCCCGTCATGCCGCTCGGCATCAATGGAGTATTCCCCATGAAAAAAAAGACCGTTCAGCACCTTTCCCGCCGTCGTTTTCTCGCCAGCACAGCGGTGGCCGCGGCTGCCACATCGGTTGGCGCCATGGGAATCGAGCCTGCCGCGGAGACCGTGATCGGAGAAGGCGACTACCGCTACGGAGTCCTCCACTCCTGGCCGCAGCTACCCGACAAGTTCTCCTGGCAGACCACGCACAACGTGGCCGTCGACAAGGATGGCTTCCTCTACGTCATCCATGAAGGAAGAAAGCAACAGAAGGACCACCCCTCGATCTTCGTCTTCGACCCCAAGGGACGCTACGTCAGGAGCTTTGGAAAGCAGTTCCAGGGCGGCGGACACGGAATCGAGGTCCGGCAGGAAGGCGGGGAACAATTCCTCTACGTCTGCGCCTACCAGCACCTGAAGACCTTCGCCAAGATGAGCCTCAAGGGTGAGGTCGTCTGGCAGAAACACGCTCCGATGAAGTCCGGCGTCTATGCTGAAAACGAGGACACCAAACCAACCGGTGCCTGGGGCCGAAACCGCTTCATGCCGACCAACTTCGCCTTCCTCGACGATGGAGGCTTCCTGCTGGTCGACGGCTACGGCGCCTACTGCATCCATCAATACGACAAGGATGGGAATTGGGAACGACACTTTGGCGGCCCGGGCAGGGGCAAGGGGAAGTTCAACCTGCCCCACGGAATCTGGATCGACAGGCGTCCGGGGCGCAAGCCCTCCATCGCCGTCTGTGACCGGGCCAACCACACCGTCCAGTATCTCGACATGGACGGAAAATACCTCGAGACGCTCACCGGCTACGGCCTGCCGGCCAACGCCGACACCTGGAAGAACCTGATGGTAGTACCTGAGCTGCACGCGCGGGTGACGATTCTCGATGAAAAGAACAAGGTCGTCGCCCGCCTGGGAGACGATGTAAAGCGCATTACGTCAAAGGGAGGAGGCCGGATCCGGACCACGCAGGCAAGCTGGAAAGACGGCCGCTTCGTCCACCCCCACGATGCCTGCTTCGACAACGACGGCAATATCCTCGTGGCCGAATGGGTTGGCACCGGCCGGGTGACCAAGCTCGTGCGCATGGGCTGAAACCCACCCGCATAAACCAGCAGTCGAACCGCTACTTCGAATAGGTGATCTCAACGGTCTTGTTGATGAGCCCCCAGCCCTTCTGGATTTTTCCATCGCTCCAGAGGACCTCGATTCCCACGGGTTTCTTCGTCGTGCCCAGCCCGAAATGCAGGACCAGGTCATTCTGGTTACCCTGCCCGGTGGCTCCGTCAACCTGCCGCAGCAGGGTCTTTTCACCCAGGCGAATCCTTACCTGCGAACCGATGGCTGAACGATTCACCTTCCCTTTGCCAATAAGGTGGACCTTGAGCCAGCTGGCATCACCACCTGGATTGCGAAACAGCTTTCCACCGGTTACGAGATCGAGATACCCATCACCGTTGAAATCACCCCAGGCCCCCTGGTAGGTCTTCTCCGTGTTCATGCCTGCGGCATTGGGGACCTCCTCGAACTTCCAATTCCCCGTATTACGATAGAGGACGCTCCGATTCCCTCCGTAGACAGTGGTGAAGAACAGGTCCAGCAGACCATCGTTGTCAAAATCAGCCAGGGTTGGTGATGCGTAGGATTCCTGCCAGCGCAGCCCCGCCCCGCCGCTCTTATCCTCGAAATGAAACTTCCCCGCAGGCCCCTTGTTGCGCAGGAACTTAGGACGATCCTGGTAGGCGGGCGGATGACTGAAATTCCCGACAAAGAGATCGAGATGCCCATCGTTGTCAAGGTCGCCCCAGGAAGAGCCGATCGTATGCCCCCAGGCCCCCAGGCCTCCATCTCCCGCCGTACCGAATGGGGTCGATACATTGGTCAGGCCTCCCTTGCCATCATTCTGCCACAGCAGGTTCGGTTGCAGACGATAGTTGGAGACGTAAATATCCAGGTCTCCATCTTCATCGAAATCGGCCGCGGTAATCCCCCGCGCAGGCTGAAGTGGCCCCTTGGTTCTCCAGGATTCTTCGAACTTGCTCTTACCCAGATTGCGATAGATCACATCGGTAAACCCGGCAACCTTTGCCCAGATTTCATATCCACCGACATAAAAATCGATCAGGCCATCCCCATCGAAATCTCCAGAGACCGCCCCGAGAGAGATCTTTGTCGGCAGGGGCGGCATATTCTTCGTGATGTCCTCAAAGCCCTTGCCCTCTTTGTTCAGAAAGAGCTTCCCAACACCGTCCCAGCCGAAGTAATCAGGATAACCATCATTGTCGATGTCAGCCCAGATGCCGGAGCCTCCGGCGGGCTGCTTCTCAGCACGCTCAAATTTCTCGCCCTTGATGTTTCTCCAGAGCTGCCCCGAGGCCCAGAGGTCGACCCAGCCATCTGCATCGTAATCCACCCACGCCGCGACCCCGCCGCTGAGACCCTTCAGGCCGACAAGCTCCGTAACATCCTTGAAGGCGTCACCTCCCCGCAGCGGCTGGGACACCGAAAAGACCGCGCAGACGAGCCCCCCTGCCAACAACAACCGGGTGAGAGAAATAAGCTTTCTTTCCTGGATCATGATGCGCCTCCGGTAAACGGGTTGTCTCACGAATGAACTCCTCGACCTGCTTTAAAAGATAGCTGGAGCGGCCTTGAAAAGCGACCACACGAAAACAGCGAGACCTGTTAATCTGCAGATATGCTGAGATCCCGGCCAAACAACCTGTTTCGCCCGCCAGGAGCCAAGAGCGAGGCTGTATCTCCCGCCAGGACCAACGCGGCCCTGCTCGGAGTTGCCCTGGCCCTGGCTCTCCTCTGCGGAAAACTCCCTGCCGGGGAAGCAAAGGCTCCGCTCCCGCCCAACATCATCTTCATCCTCGCCGACGATCTCGGCTGGGCGGAGCTCGGCTGCTACGGAAACAAATTCAATGAGACTCCCCATCTCGACCGCATGGCGCGACAGGGGCTCCACTTCACCGAGGCCTACGCCGCCGCTCCGGTCTGCTCCCCCTACCGCGCGAGCTTCCTTACTGGTCAGTTTCCCGCGCGGCACGGAATCCTAGATTACCTGCGACCAGATACCGCGAATCCGCTGTCCATCGATCATGTCACCCTGGCGGAAATGCTCAAAAAGAACGGCTACGCCACCGGCATGATCGGCAAATGGCACCTGAGCGGCTACCGCCACCATGGTGCAGCGCAGGAAATTCGAGCGACCGACCATGGCTTCGATGAGGAGATTGCCAGCGAGGTCAAGGGGGTCGGCAACGGAGCCAACTTCTGGCCCTACGTCTTTCGCACCCAATCGATACGCTGGCTTAATATCCGCGAGAACCGCCTCGGCAAGGACGAATATCTCGTCGATCGAATGAATGACGAGGCTGTTCGCTTCATCGAAAGAAACAGGGAGCGCCCCTTCTTTCTCTATCTCAGCCACTACGCCACCCACTCCATCCTCAACGGGAAGCCCGCCCTGGTCGACAAATACCGGCGCAAGCATCCTCCCGGCAAGGGCACGCGCAAGCGCTGCTATCTCTGCCAGGATGCCGGACGCAAAGGCGACCCCGGGAACCACTGGGCACCGGATCACAACCCCCATCTTGCCGCGATGCTCGAGAGCATCGATGACGGCGTCGGGATGATCCTCGACAAGATAGCTGAGCTGAAGCTTGAAAAAAACACCCTGGTGGTCTTCTCGAGCGACAATGGAGGGGAGTCGCAGGTCACCAGCAACTCGCCCTTGAGAGGAGGCAAGAGCTCGCTCTACGAAGGCGGCATCCGGGTTCCCCTGGTCGTACGCTGGCCGGGGACGGTGCCCGCGGGGAAGACCTGCTCTACACCGACCAGCAATGTCGACTTCTACCCGACCTTCCTCGCCGCGGCCGGGGTCACTCCCGATCCAAGGCAGAAGCTCGATGGCATCTCGATACTTTCCCAGTTGAAGAAGCCTGGCAATGAACTGCGGAAGGTGCCCCTGTTCTGGCACTACCCACTCGCGAAGCCGCACTTCCTTGGCGGACACTCCGGCGGCGCGATCCGCCAGGGTCCCTGGAAGCTCATCGAGTGGTTTGACACGGGCAAGGTCGAGCTCTTCAACATCGAGGAGGACCGGGGCGAAGTAAATGACCTCTTCACGCGGCGCAAGGAGACCTCTGAGCAACTGCTCAGCCAGCTCAGATCGTGGAGAAAAGAGCTCGGAGCGAAGACCACCGTCGAGAAAAAATAAGGGGGCTCAGGGCCTCCCCTCCTGCCGCGCGGAGATCGCCCGGATAAGCCGATGGCGGGCAGCCTCGATCTCGTTCGGGTCACGCGAAAAATCCTTCACCCCGTCGCAAATAGACGCCGCGATCGCATCCGCCTCGTCTCTGCCGCCAAGCTTCGACAGCAGCTCGAGCAGTTCGAGCTCCTCGAGCCCCTCCCGCAGAAGGGCGAAGCGCAGGGAGCCGACCGGCCCGTAGACGTTCTCCTGGCCCGTGTATCTCTCGACCAGGTTGCCGGGATAGAGCAGCATGCCCTCCCCAGCCGCAGGCGCGTTGCAGTGCGAGCGCTTCCAGGAGATGGCATCTCCCCAGGGATCGCGAACCTCTCGCCAGAGGGTCGTCGCCCAATAGAGCATTCCCCCGAGCCGGTAGCGCCAGGTGATCCAGGAGATCATGCGACAATCAGCGGCCGACCGGTCGATGTAATAGTTCGGCTGGGGATAGAGCTGGTCACAGCTGATGTACCAGCTGACACGCTCACCCACCGCCTGCCGGGCGGCGATCGCCTCCCGGTTCTTGTCCAGAACGTTGCCGTGGACAATCCACTCGCTGCAATAGCCCACCAGCGTTCCCCATTCATCCTTGTCCGGCAGCGGCTGCTCTGTTACGGCAACGGGAACCTTTGGATCAACTGAATGAATCAGGTCGGCCCAATAGCGAACCGCCTCGTACTCTTTCTTCGTCTGGGGCTCATCCACCGCGCCGGTAAAGGAGAGACGATCGTACCAGCCTGACTCCCTGGCATGGTCTATGACCTGGCGCAGGTACTGGCGTACATATACCTCGTACTGTTCTCTCGCCAGGCCCTCCCGGCTCAGCCCGGGCGGTCCGGCACCGACGAGGAACCTGCACTGCCCTCTCTCGAAGAGAAACTTCTCCATCCGGGGGTCGGTCCATTCCAGGATGTATTTTCCGTCTTTAACCCCACCGGCGAGACCGATGGAGATGAAGGCCGGGTCCACCCTGTGGTCGAGCATGTAGCCGAGATACTCAAAGAAGAGCTCCCTGTACTCATCGCTGTCCTGCGCGACTCCGTGAATTCGGGCGATCTCCCTGCCATAGAAGAATCCGAACTGTACGGGAAAATGCCGCTCCTTCCCGAGGGTCACGTTCCACACCTTGAGCTCTACACCCAGGCTGCCAAGCTCTCTGCCACCGGCCTTGACGGTCAGGCGACCTTCATAAACTCCGGGCTGCTGGCCCGCTGGGACGATCAGGTCAACCCAGAGAGGCTGGTGCCGCAGAACAGGGCCGCGGTCCCGGCGCGACGACCTGATGTCAAACGGCCTGGTAAGGGGAACGAGAGCATCCGGCCAATAGCCCGTCCGGCCATTTTTCCCCGAAGGAGCGTAGACCTTGCTGAAGTACTCGAGGTAGACCTTCATAGCCGAAACCGGGATCGTGGCGGCACCGCTGCGAAGCTCCGAGAGCTCGACCGTGACCTTCTCCAGGTCGACCCGGTCAGCCGTCACCACGACCTGGAAGGGAACATGCTCTCCACGAACCCCCTCCAGGCGAACCCTGCGGGCCGACTCATCCCAGACGCCGGAATGAGGAAGCGCGGACCGGGTGGCGCGCTGGATCTTCTCGGTTGACCCCGCGGCCCAGACCCGGGTTCCCGGGGGGTCTGAAGCGGCTGGCTGGCTGGAAACGCTGCGGCAACCGCAGAGCGCAAGACAAACCAAACCGGCCATTGGCAACGAGAGCTTCTTCGACGTTTTCATTCAATTCATCCTGGCGGTCTGAATCAGCGAGCCTGCAGGCAGCACCAAGCTTCTCCCCATACAAGCCTGAAGTCAATGTTCTACCGGAGGCCTCACTGTGCGAGAATAGCCCCAGCGGAGCGGCCCCAGCCGGCATCTGAACTACAATCTCTCCCCGGAAGGAACAATCTGATGGCCCAGTGCAACATTGAATCACCACCAGCAAAGATCCTCGCCTCGCTCGCCCTGACCTGGCTACTCGCCTCCCCTCCCCTCTCTTTCGCCGACCAGGACTGGCCCTGCTGGCGAGGGCCGAATGGAAACGGCATCGCCTCCTGCTCCGATGCTCCAATTGAGTGGAGCGAGACCTCGAACATCATCTGGAAATCACCAGTCCCCGGCCGGGGACACTCCTCCCCCGCTGTCGTCGGCAGGCGAGTCTTCCTGACGACAGCGGACGAACAGAAAAAGGAGCAATTCGCCATCTGCTATTCACGCGAGAGCGGGAAGCTGCTCTGGAACCGCAAGCTCTACGAAGGAGGCTGGGACTCGCCGAGCATGATCGGTCGCAGCTGGGCAAACTCCTCCCCGGCCAGCGATGGAGAGAAGGTCTACCTGGTGTTTTCCCACAAGAGCAAGCTCATCGTCACCGCGCTCGACCTTGAAGGAAAAGAGGTCTGGAAAAAGACTGTAGGGGATTTCATCTCCCATCACGGCTACTCGGCCTCCCCGGTAATGTTCGGCTCAACCCTGATCCTCTCAGCCGACCACAAGAAGGGCGGCTACCTCGCCGCCCTTGATCGAGAGACAGGCGAGCTGCGCTGGAAGACAATGCGTCCGGCCGCGCCCTCCTACGTAGCCCCGGCGGTCCTGTCCGTTGCCGGGCGCAAGCAGCTGGTCATATCCGGCTGTGATCTTTTCGCGGGCTACGACCCAGGAACCGGGAAATCTCTCTGGTCATCAAAAACGACCACCACCGAGTGTGTCGGAACGGTGGTGGCCTCTGGAGATCTCGTCTTCGCCAGCGGGGGCTATCCCAAAAATCTGACCGTTTGCGTGAACGCCAGGAACCCTGAGAAGGTGGTCTGGAAAAAACCGATCCGGACCTACGTCCCCTGCATGCTGACCTTCGAGGGGCACCTCTATACGGTAACAGACCGGGGAATCGGCTACTGCTGGGAGGTCTCCACGGGTAAGGAAAAATGGAAGGCGCGCATCGGCAAGAGCTTCATAGCCTCCCCCATCATCTCAGGAGGCCGGATCTACGCGTCATCCGACAAGGGCACCACGCATGTCTTCAGCGCCTCTCCTGAAGGTTTCAAACGCCTTGCGACCAACCCCCTCGGCACTGAAATCTACGCAACTCCGTCAATCTGCGGAGACCGGATCTATCTGCGCTGCGCGAGCAGAGCCGGAGGAAAACGCGCTGAAACACTCTATTGCATTGGAAATACCGCCCTGAAAAAGTAGGAAGGAAAGCCGTTTTATCGGAGCCGAAGAGCTTTCAGGCGTGAAGAGATATATTGGTTCAAAAATCGGCTCGAAATACCCTACAATTGAGTTCGCTTTGAAAGGCACTAGCTTCCAGGAGACTCTCTTCATGAACGCAAAGAAAACGGTATCCCGGATGGCCACGGTTCAGTTAACGGCTGTGCTCATCGCTTCACTGCTCCTTCCCGTCGGGTACCTTGCGGCAGAACCCGTCCCCGGTATCGGAGACTATATTGATGACCTGCTCGCGATGCAGCCTCTTTCGGAATCAAGAGGCGGGGTTCGAATGGACATCGAGGTTGTCCATGATGCCTACCTCTACATGATGGCGAAAAAATATGAGGAATATGAGAACTACGGTTTTGACGAAGACCTGATCGTCTCCAAGCTGAAATCTGATCACACGAAATACAAGCGTTACCAGAATCGGCTCTATTTCAGAATCCAGATAGCCGGAGAAGGCTCCAGCCACGTCATCTTCGACAAGAAGCTCCAAAGCCACCTAGAGGTCACGCAAAAATCCAAAAAGAGCATCTTCAACAAGCGGAGCTACCATGTCCTGGCAGCAAACCCAAAGGTCAAATTCTCGCGCTGGCAGATCTATGGAAAGAGCCTCACGCGGCTTTCCACCAAGAACCTCTTTGGATTCGACAAGATGCGCGCCGAGGTCACCTCCCTCAGCCTCAAGGCTGACAACAAGGAGCCCATCTATTTCAGGCTCAAAGACATCCGGGTACAGAAAAAGGGCCAGGACCCAAAAGAGAGCATCAATATTGTATCGAAGCAGATTGGCACCAAGAAGGGCTGGAATGGGCTGAAGGCCTACGGACCTACCATTGTCATGACCCCGGGTAATTGGGAAGTTCCGCTGCCTCCGCAAGGCTTCCTCGGCGCACTCAATAAATTGGGCTACAAATAGGAACTGCTTTCGCGGGAAGGACGACTCGTTAATCAAATGATAAGAAAACAGGCTTTGCCATCCGGGATGAATACACAAATGAGATTAGCGAATACCCTGGCAAGATTCTTTGCGGCAGTATCCCTGTTGCTCTTCCTCGCGATACCCCTGGACAACCTGCAGGCCGCTCCCAAGGATCCCAAGAAAAATAAGAATTCCAAAACGCGCAAAGCGCCCAAGTCTTCTATAGAAAGTTATCTCGCCCGCCTGCTGACGATGCAGGTCAAGTCGGCGACGAAGAATGGCGTGAAACTGACCGTCCAGGCCGTACCGGATGCCTACCTTTACTTCATGGCAAAAATATACCGGGACTACGAAGGCCTGGGGCTCTCCGAGGAGCTCCTGGCGAAAAAGATGGGGAGCGCCCACACCAAGTACAAGCGTTTTCAAAACCGTCTCTTCTTCAGGATCATCATCACAGGCGAAGGCGGAAAACACGTTGTCTTTGATAAGAGTCTCGCGAAGCACCTCACGGTAACCCAGAAATCAGAAAAGAACGCATTCTCGAAGCGAACCTACCACCCAGTCAATGTAAGTCCGAAGGTGGCTGCGGAACAATGGAAACTCTTCGGAAAAAGGATCAGCGACTACAGCAAGAAAAACCTCTTCGTATTCACAAACCTCCGCGCCGAGGTGACATCCTTCAGCATCAAGGATGAGACGACCGAGCCGATCTACTTCAACCTTAACGAGATCTGGACGGCCAAGAGCCTGCAGAAATCCGCCGGAAAAACAGCCCTCAGAGGCGGCAGCAGAGGCGGGGGCAAAGGCAAGAAGAAGGGGCGTTCGAGGGGCATCCCGAAAAAGCTGCTCGGCGCCCTGGGTTCCGTGACTCCTCACGAGCCGGTGATCAACGCTGGTGAAAAGCAGATCTCGGCCAAGATGAGCTTCGCGCAGCTCAAGAAACCCGGCCCCATCGTCATCCTCACTCCTGGTCACTGGGATCCGCCGCTACCTCCCCAGGCCTTCCTCCAGGTCATCAAGCAACTGGCCACCAGGTAGAACGATCCGCGGTAACAGACTGGGACACGATGCTGAAATCCGAGATTGATGAGCTCCTGCGCCAGACCCTCTCCGACCTGAGGCTCAGCCGGTCTGAAAAAAAAGGGCTGCGGGCTGTCCTTGGAGACCTGGAGCTCAGCGAAGGCGATTATGGCCAGCTTCGCAAGAGCGCCTTCGAGATCGCGGCAGAGACCCTCAACGATTCACGGTCAAGGCAGATTGTCGAGTGGCTCGAAGAGCTCATGAAGGTGCTGGTGCCGAGGGGAGAGACAGTTGAAAAACCCCCCCGGGCGTACTTCAGCCCGGAGGCCGCCTGCCGTGACCGAATACTCTCGCTCTTTCACGCGGCCCGCAGGACGGTGGACATCTGCGTCTTCACCATCACGGACAACCAGCTTACCCGGGAGATCCTGGCCGCGCACTCTCGTGGATTGAAAATCAGGATCGTCACAGATGACGAGACCAGCCAGCATGAGGGCTCCGACACGAAGCAATTAGAGGGGGCCGGGATCCCGGTCCGATTTGATAACGACGAGCAGCATATGCATAATAAGTTTGCTGTATTTGACGGCAAGGCCGTGTGTACGGGCAGCTACAATTGGACCAGGTCGGCCGCGGAACACAACCTCGAGAACATAGTCGTCTTCCATGACCCTTCCATCTGCGGAAAATTCAGCGGTGAGTTCGAACGTCTCTGGGAGCTCTTTTCCTAGCCCGGACACCAGGCTGGCCTTGCGCTTCGCTGCCAGGCCGCAGCCAAATGCTCCGCTGGCGAAAAACGGCCTCCTGAATCTACTCCTCTCACTCCTCGTCCTCCTCAGCTCTTCCGAACTGCTCGCTATTGAGGAAGGCAAGCTGAAGGTGACCCCGGCAACCATCCGTCTTCGCGGACGGCTCAGCTCCCAGCAGGTGCTCTTGACCACTTCCCGCGATGGAGTGGAGGTTGACCTGACGAGACGAGCGGAATTTCAACCGGTCAATGAAGGCCTGCTGCGCATAGATGGGGAGGGCATCGTTACAGCCATTGGAAGCGGCCGGACCGAGGTGGTGATTCGCCATGACAAGGACGAGGTTCGTGTCCCGGTAGAGATCCTCCAGGGAGAGACCTGGCTCCCGGTCACCTTCGAACAGGACATCCAGCCTGTCCTGACGAAGCTGGGCTGCAATGCCGGCACCTGCCATGGAAAGCAACGGGGACAGAATGGTTTTCAGCTCTCCCTCCTGGGTTTCGACCACGACTTCGATTTTGATGCCCTGGTTCGTGAAGGACGCGGACGCAGGATCTTCCCCGCCTCTCCAGCAAACAGTCTCCTTCTTCTGAAGGCGGCCGCCCTCACTCCCCATGGCGGCGGCAGGCGAATCGCTCCCGGCGGAAAGCACTACAATGCCCTGAAGCGCTGGATCGCCGCGGGCCTCCCGCGAACTCCGCCCGAGACGCCGAAGCTTCAGCGAGTCTCGGTCTTTCCATCCGAACGAATCATGCGCCCTCGCACCAGCCAACAGCTCCTCGTGATAGCGCATTATTCTGACGGAAGCTCCAGCGACGTCACCCGGCTCGCGGCCTATCAGTCCAACGAGTCTCCCATTGCCAGGGTCGGGAAAGACGGCCTGGTCCAGGCGGGTCCCCTTCCAGGGGAGGCGGCGATCATGACCCGCTATATGGGGAAATTCGCCACCAGCTCGGTGTCCATCCCGCTGCAGGGAGAGGTCCCGCCGGAGTATTACCGCTCTCTCGGGCGCAATAATTTCATCGATGAGCTCGTCTGGAAAAAACTCGAACGCCTGAAGATCAAGCCTTCCCCCCAATGCGGCGATTCGGAATATCTCAGGAGAGCCTACATCGATGTCATCGGCCGGCTCCCCAGTCCCGCAGAAACAAGAGCCTTCCTCTCCGGCAAAGATCCTGCGAAGCGCCGAGAGCTTGTGGACAGCCTGCTCGCCAGGCCCGAGTACGCGGATCACTGGGCCAACAAATGGGTCGATCTCTTACGACCGAATCCCTACCGAGTCGGCATCAAGGCCGTAAGGAGCCTGGACCGCTGGGTGCGAAAAAACTTCAGGGAGAATAAACCCTATGACCGCTTTGTCCATGACCTGCTCACCTCCCAGGGAAGCACATTCCGAAACGGCGCGGTAACCGTCTTTCGGGACCGGAGAAGTCCCGAGGAGCTCGTCACCATGTTCAGCCAGCTCTTCCTCGGCATCCGCCTGGAATGCGCCCGTTGCCATCAGCATCCCTTCGAGATCTGGAGCCAGAAAGATTTCTATTCACTGGCGGCTTACTTCGCGAAGGTGGGACGAAAAGGAACCGGGCTGTCTCCTCCAATCTCCGGGAGCGAAGAATACATCTTCACGAAGGCGGGAGGAGAGGTTCGACATCCGAGAACCAACGAGATCCTCCCTCCGAGGCCTCTCTTTGGAGACTCCCCCGCCCTCTCCTCCTCACAGGATCCACGGCAGGCGCTGGCCCTGTGGATGCTGAGGAAGGACAACGGGTTCTTCCCTGCCGTTATGGCCAACAGGGTCTGGGCAGACCTCATGGGCCGGGGAATCGTCGAGCCGGTCGACGACATCAGGGAAAGCAATCCGCCCAGCAATAAAGAGCTGCTCGACGCCCTGGCACTCCACTTTCGCGAGGCCAACTACGACCTGAAAACCCTGCTCAGAACGATCCTGGCCTCCCGGGTCTATTCTCTCAGCAGCCGCCCCATCGAACGAAACATCGCCGATACGCGAAATTATTCCAGGCACTACCGCCAACGCCTGAGGGCCGAGGTCCTCCTGGATGGAGTCTGCGACATCACCGGAATTCCTGAAAATTTTTCGGCGATGCCCCCGGGCTCACGAGCCGCCGAGCTGTGGACTCACCGAACGTCCTCCAATTTCCTCGATACGTTCGGAAGACCAGACCCCAACCAGGACCCTCCCTGCATGCGAATAGAGGACACCACCGTGGTCCAGACTCTCCACCTGATGAATGCCCCAAATCTCGATGGGAAAATAAGAAACGAAAACGGAAGGGCCGCGGTGCTGGCCGCCTCAAAGATGTCTCCTGAGGAAATCGTAGAAGAATTGTACCTGCTCGTTTATGCTAGATACCCGCAAGACAAAGAGATGCGCGCCGGCTCTACCCGGATCCCCCCGGCGGGGACTCCTGTCAAGGGGAGAAGAAGCGCTGTAGAGGACCTGCTCTGGGCCTTGTTGAATACCCCGGAGTTCCTCTTCAAAGACTGACGAGGCTACCACATGAGAAAACCAACAGGCCTGAATCATCATGTCAATTGCGAGGGCCTGACCAGGAGGAGCTGTCTGCAATTGGGGCTGGGATCTTTTCTCGGCGGCGGACTGGTCAACGCTCTTCGACTCAGAAGCCTCGCCGCCAGCGAAGGAAAGACCGCCACAGCTCCGACAAGCTGCATTCTTGTCTGGCTGGATGGAGGTCCGACCCATTACGAGACCTTCGACCCGAAGCCCGAAGCGCCCAGGGAAATCCGGGGTGAGTACGAGACCATCCCGACGGGAATCCCGGGAGTGCGTTTCTCTAAACATATGAAGCGGTTGGCCGGGATCACCGACAAGCTGGCGATCATTCGATCGATCCGGCATGACCACGGAAACCATGGAGCCGGAAACCACTACATGATGACCGGGGCTCCAACCCGGATCCCAGTGAGCTGCGGTGCCTTCGTCAGCTTCCATCCGAGCCTGGGCTCAGTAACTGCCCGTGAGCGCGGAGCCCCCAAGGGCCTGCCTGCCTATTTCTCACTGGGCAGGATGTCCCGCTCCGGCGGTCCAAATTTCCTGGGAGCCAGGCACGCTCCCTTTGTCGTTAAGAATGACCCCAACCAGGAGTCCTTCAGGGTAAGAGATGTCGCCCTGCCCAAGGGACTCGATGGAGCACGATTTTCAAGCCGCCAGGATATCCGGCGCGAGGTCGACCGGTTCCTTCGAATCCAGAACGAGACCGCCGGAGATCCGGTCGCGGCCTATGACGAGTATTTCAGGCAGGGCCATGACCTGATCACCTCTGCGCAGGCCCAGGAAGCCTTCGACATCCATCGCGAACCTTCCACGACCAGGGACCTGTACGGGCGCAACTCATTTGGACAGAGAGCCCTGCTGGCACGAAGACTCGTCGAGGCCGGCGTTCCCTTCGTCACTCTCTACGATGGCGGCTGGGATCACCACACAAACCTCTTCAAGTCGCTCGACACCATGCTGCCACCGAGGGACAGGGCGCTTGCCGCCCTGATCCAGGATCTTGACCAGCGCGGAATGCTCGACTCCACCATGGTTATCTGCCTTGGAGAGTTCGGCCGCACGCCCAAGATCAACGAGCGGGGAGGAAGAGATCACTGGTCCAACGCCATGTCGGTACTCTTCGCCGGAGGTAAAACTCCCGGTGGCCAGGTGGTTGGCTCCACCGACCGCAAGGGCTACAGCGCATCGCGAAGGGTGCTGTCTCCCGAGAATTTCGCATCGACGATCTACAAGAAGCTGGGAATCGACCCCGGCAAGATCCTCTACACGCCTGAGGGACGGCCTGTCCACCTGGTCAGCGACCCAACCCCAATTCGAGAGTTGATGGGCTGATCGATCGCGATCGGCGCCGGCCGGCGAAACAATAACAGCATGAAAATACGAGGGATCACATTCCTGGCGGCCCTCCTTGCGACGCGCCTGGCCGGCACCGTCACCGCCGAGGACAAGCCCCCCACTCTCACCGGTATGTTTCCCCAGGGCGCCTGCAGGGGAGACTCCGTAGCTGTCACCGTTGCCGGAGAGCTCACATCCTGGCCCCTGGATTGCTGGATCTGTGATGACAGGGAGCGTGAAACGAACCTCGTCTGCAAAACGATGGAGGAAAAGGGAAAACTCACGGTCACCGTGCCGGCCGATGCGCAGGCGGGAGTCTACTGGCTGCGGCTCTACAATAAGGCTGGCGCCTCCTCGCCCCGCCCGTTCCTGGTCAGCGAGCTACCTGACACGATTGAAAAGGAGCCCAACAACTCGGCGAAAGACGCTCCCCTCCTTGAAAAGTCAGGGATCCTGGTGCACGGACGACTGGAAAAGAAAGGCGATGTCGACAGCTACGCTGTTGAGCTCGAGGCCGACGATCTCCTGGTCGCCGACCTCCTCGCCAGCAGAACCCTGGCCTCTCCAATGGACGGCAGCCTGCAAATCACCTCTCCTGCGGGCTTTGTCCTGGCGGAAAACGACGACGACCAGGGGATGGACCCTCGGCTTATCTTTCGCGCCCCGAGAAAGGCCCGCTACATCATCAGGATCTTCGCCTTCCCCTCGAAGCCGAATTCCAGCATCCAGTTCTCCGGAACAGCCGCCCATATCTACCGCCTGGCCCTGACCACGGGGCCCTTCATGGAGCGCGCCTATCCCCTGGCCGCCGCCCTTTCCAGCCCCGCCGAGATCAGGATCGAGGGTTGGAACATCCCCGGCGACAAGAAGCTCGTCAAGCTGCACGCGGCCGCTACACGGGGTCCCCAGCTCCTGAGAATCCCCGGCAGCATCAACTCCGTACCGGTCGAGCGGGGTGATTTCCTGAGCATCACCGAAGAGGAGCACCAAACGTCCGGAAAGCTCCCGGATTTTGAGAAGACCCTGGTGGTCAGCGGACTGATCAGCTCACCGGGCGAGAGTGACTCCTATGTCTTCTCCTCCCCCGGCGGGAAAACCGTCGAGGTCGCCGTGCTGGCCAGAAGCCTCGGCTCCCTGCTGGACCCGGTCATCAACATATTGGATGACACCTCTAAAACGGTAAGCGAGAAAGACGATTCTGACGGCGGTCTTGACTGCTCTACCCAGTTCACTCCAGCCGTAAACAAGCCCTACCATATCGAGGTCAGTGACCGTTTCAGCCATGGAGGGCAGCGTTTTTTCTACATGCTGCGAATTGGCCGCCCAGCCAGGGATTTTTCTCTGAAGCTCGAATCCGACAGCTTTGTACTCGAAAAAGGCAAGAAGCTGGAGCTCCCCGTCACTGTCGAACGGCATGGCGGCTACGATGGAAAAATCGTCATCACCGCGACTGAGCTTCCCAAGGGGGTGCGTTCGACCACGGTGGAATCACTCACCGGAAAAGACTCGGCCAAGGCCGTCAAGCTGGTGCTTGAGAGTGAGGAAGGCGGCCTGGGGAGTCCTTTCAGAATCACCGGCAGCTCCGACCCGGAGTCCAGCCCCCGGAGATGGGCCGGCTTTCAGGTACCCGGCCGAAAAACTCGATTTACAAAGGCCTGGCTGACGGTAAGAGGCGATTAGGCTCTTCAGTCTCCTCTTGAACCCTGTTACTCGCCTTCATGAATCAGCTCAATTCCACAAATCAGCGGCAGCCCGGCTTCCTTTCCCAGCGAGTGTGAGAGGCCCAGCTCTAAGCCGGAGCCTACCTGGACACCGGATATTTCATGAACCACTCCAACCGTCCCGCCAGCTCCTCCAGCCCCGGGATCCAGCCCCACGAGACTCTTCTTGCCCTGCAGGGTAATGCTATAGCTGCCGCCAACCCCCCTGGTCGGCGCTCGAAAATAGAGCTTCACCGTAAAGGTTCCCGCGACCGCCTTCGGCAATTTCAGGAAGATGCTGCCCAGGCCGCGGTAACCCGAGGCGAAGATCCAGGCGCGCGTGGCCGAGCCAAGGCTTCCAGCGCTCTGGCGGAAAGTCGAGGCTGTCGGCGGATCGAGCTTCATCTCGAATTTGGGTGAGGGACCGCCGACGATGGGATATTCCAGCCAGAGTGTCCCATCATCTGCGAGCCGATCTCCCGGCGCGCCGAGATTGACTCCCAGGCGGCGGACCGTCTCCTTCTCGATGCTGAAGGTATTGAAGGTCCACATTCCCAGCTCAGGCATGTGGACAAGCCCTAATGAGGACTGGTTCTGGTAGCTGCAATTGCAGCTGCGGGTATAGTCAGGGGCGCAAAGGACTCCATCTCCGCAGATGAGATTGGCCGTACAGCTTGATCGAAAACCTCCGAGGTTTCCTGTTCCGCTGTTTCCCGAGAGATCGAAGAAACCGGCGGCGGCCGAACGAAAGGTCAGCAGGTGCTCGCTGGCAATGGCCGTATTACAGCCATATTGCCTGGAGAAACCCCATTCGATTTGACGCTGGAGAACCGGGTTAAGCCGCAACCGAGGCTTTCCAGTCAGCAGCTCAAACGCCTTCCCCTGGGCAATGATCGTGTCGTGATGGAGAATACAGGGGCCATCGTAGGTGTCCCGGGATTGCCAGAGCACATCCCCCGTCTCGCCCCTGTGCGCCAGCATATTGCTTCCCTTTTCATCCGGAAGCATGTCCCGCGATGCCCGGCTCGACTGCAGAAGAATGTCATGCTCGGCTGAATAGGAGAGGAAGGTTCCATAAAAGGCTGCCTTCTTCTTCCAGGCTACAGCCCCATCTGCGAGGTTTACGGCCAGCACCCGCGTGCGCTCGATGGCGGAGCGCCCTCTTCGACGAAGCTTCTTTTCATAAGGCTCCGGAAGCCGGTCTATCGTGAACAGCTTCCCGCCCCCAAGACAGATCGCGTTGTGCCGGTATGAATTCTCCGCTGAGATTCGCCAGAGAGCCTTGCCGGAATGACGGTCAAACCCCCCCAGGTACCTGCTCGCGGTGCCATCCCATACATTGCTGTTGCCGAGCTTGCCTGTACGCTCTTCTGGAACAGTGGCGCATACTGCGTGAAGCAGCCTGCGATTCAGGCTCTTCAGGCCCGCCTTGTCGCCGGAGGTCTTCCTGTGCAGGCGAATCAGCTGCAGCACCGCATCGAGCTTCTTTGCATTCGCCTTGGACAGGTAGGCCCTGGAGAGCTTCTCAGCCAGCTCATCCATGGCAAGGAGCCGGTTCAGCTCTTCGACAAGCCAGGACTTCTCGGTTTGCAGGAACGATTTACCGCCAGCCTTGAATCCCTCAACCGACTTGAGCAGATCCTTCAAGGTGGCGACCTGGGTGTTCTTGAGATCATTTAGATCATAGAGATCAAGGTCAGGCGTAGAAAACTGCATGGGAGACGCCCCGAGAACCAGCAGGTCATCACTGATGCTGAGGAACCCGAGGTGGAGAGG
>Ga0310124_10000349_pt1 | contig 31578 bp, 28 predicted proteins | sample CB11b_AW_Bot5_MG_FD_203507 | JGI IMG/M metagenome (GOLD analysis project Ga0310124, IMG submission 203507) | Marine microbial communities from Western Arctic Ocean, Canada - CB11b_AW_Bot5 | ecosystem: Environmental > Aquatic > Marine > Oceanic | place: Canada: Western Arctic Ocean | collected...
TGTCCGACCCGACGGCCAGGGCCTTGGTGATGTCACCGGAATAGCGCACCCCACCGTCGGCGATGATCGGCACGCCATGGCGGTTCGCGGCGTCGGCACATTCAGCCAGGGCTGAAATCATGGGCATTCCGATGCCAGCGATGACGCGAGTCGTGCAGATGGATCCAGACCCGACCCCGACCTTCACGGCGTCCACGCCGAGCTCGATCAGGGCGTCGGCGCCCTCTGCCGTGGCCACGTTGCCCGCAATCAGCTCCACGCTTGGGAACCGGTCGCGGATGGTGCGAATCATCGTCATCACCCCGGCCGAATGCCCGTGCGCCGTGTCGAGCGTCAGCACGTCGGCGCCCGCAGCGACCAACGCTTCAGCGCGCTCCAGCGTGTCCTTCGAGACACCCACCGCGGCTCCGACCCGCAATCGCCCCAGCTCGTCCTTCGAGGCGGTCGGATAGGTGATCATCTTCTGGATGTCTTTGACCGTGATCAACCCCTTAAGCATGAAGTCCTGGTCGACAACCAGGAGCTTCTCGACCCGATGGGTGTGCAGGATCGAGCGTGCCTCCTGCAGCGTGGTGCCGACCGGTACCGTGATCAACTTGTCGTGGGTCATCACATCCGCAATCGGCCGGTCCAGGTCCTCCTCGAACCGCAGGTCCCGATTGGTCAAGATACCGACGAGTTTGCCTTCCGTGCTGCCGTCCTCGGTGATCGGCACCCCAGAGATGCGGTACTTCTGCATTAGGTCGAGCGCTTCGTAGATCCGGCCGGTGGGGGAGAGGGTGATCGGGTTGACGATCATGCCACTCTCCGAGCGTTTCACGCGGTCGACCTCAGAGGCCTGGTCCTCGATGGACAGGTTCTTGTGGATCACGCCCATGCCGCCCAGCTGGGCCATGGCGATGGCGAGACGCGACTCGGTCACGGTATCCATCGCGGCGCTGACGATCGGCACCTTCAGGGAGATGTTGCGAGTGAGACGCGTCGAGACATCGACCTCGCTGGGCACCACCTCGGAGTGCCGCGGGACCAGCAGGACGTCGTCGAACGTCAGTGCCTCCGTGATGTCGGTCGTCGTGAACCGCGTCGCCTGTACTTCGCTGTCCATCTTCATCTCAGGCCCCATGGCATTTCTTGTATTTCTTCCCGCTTCCGCACGGGCACGGATCGTTGCGACCCACTTTCGGGGTGTCACGCCGCACGGTGCGCACGGCCGCGTCGTCGCCACCGGAGCGCGCCGGCCGCGGGGCGGCGCGCCGGCCGCCACCGGCGAACGCGGACGCACCGGCGCTCGGATCATTCAGGGTCATCGGCGCCCGTTGACGTCGAACCGGGGCGGATGCCGCGGTGCCGTCTTCTTGGACGACGGGACGGAGACGCCAGAGATAGCGTACCATCTCGGTGTCGATCCGGTCCTTCATGGCTTGGAACAGGGTGAAGCTCTCCCGTTTGTACTCGACCAGCGGGTCCTTCTGGGCATATCCGCGGAGACCGATGCCCTCCTTCAGGTGGTCAAGGCTGTAGAGGTGGTCTTTCCACTGCGAATCCACGATCTGCAGCATGACGTCGCGTTCGACCCGCCGAAGGACCTCTGTTTCGACCGCCTGTTCTTTCTCCTCGTACCGCGCCTTGACACTGTTCCAGAGCACGTCATGCATCTCGTCGGGGCTCTTATCAGCGAGTTCGAGCGCTTCGATCATCTCAGGCGGCAGGCCGGCCGCTTCACCGACCGATGCGCCGAGCGCGGCGATGTCCCAGTCCTCAGGGTCGACGTCCTGCCCGCAGTGCAACTCGACACACTGGTCGACCAGGTCTTCGGCCAGCGTCATCAGATACGTCCGACTGTCGACGACCTCCTCGTCCGACACGTGCACCTGGCCGTCCAGCATTTCGCGCCGCAGCGTGTATACGTTCTCGCGCTGCTTGTTCATGACATCGTCGTATTCGAGCAGATGCTTCCGCACCGCGAAATGTTGTGCCTCGACCTGCTTTTGGGCGCGTTCGATCGCCTTGGTGACCATGCCGGCCTCGATCGGCACCCCTTCCTCCATGCCCAGACGCTCCATCAGGCCAGAGAGCCGGTCTGACCCGAAGATGCGCATCAGATCGTCTTCGAGAGAGAGATAGAACCGGGAGGACCCTGGGTCTCCCTGACGACCGGCCCGTCCTCGAAGCTGGTTGTCGATACGGCGGGATTCATGCCGCTCGGTGCCGATGATATGGAGCCCGCCGGCCGCCACGACCTTCTCGTGTTCCGCGGCCGTCTGGTCGGCGAACTGGGCCGAGATTCGTTCCCAGTCCGGCCGGCCCACCCGGTAGAAATGCTCCAGATGGTAGAAATAGACGTGGTCGTCGTCGTCGACGAACTTGGCCTCTTCCTTCGGAAGGCGGTCAGCGACTTCCTCCCCGAGCGCCTGCTGTCGTGACATGTACTCGGCGTTGCCTCCGAGCAGGATGTCTGTGCCGCGACCGGCCATGTTGGTCGCGATAGTGACGGTGCCCAAACGTCCCGCCTGCGCCACAATCTCTGCTTCATGTGCGTGGAACTTGGCGTTCAGCACCACATGTTTGATACCGCGGCGTTTGAGCAGGCCGGCGACCCGCTCTGACTTTTCTATGGAGACGGTACCCACCAGCACCGGGCGGCCGAGCGCCTGTTTCTCGATGATGTCTTCGACGATCGCGTCGTATTTTTCTCGCTCGGTGCGGTAGATAGAGTCTGGCTCCTCAAGCCGTACCAGCACTCGGTTGGTCGGTGCGACCATTACGTCGAGCTTGTAGATCTTGTGGAATTCGGGTGCCTCGGTATCGGCAGTCCCGGTCATGCCCGACAGCCTGTCGTATTTTCTGAAGTAGTTCTGGAACGTGACCGTCGCGAGTGTCTGGTTCTCTCGCTCGATCTTGACCTTTTCCTTGGCTTCGACCGCCTGGTGCAACCCGTCGCTCCACCGTCGGCCCGGCATGAGTCGACCGGTGAACTCGTCGACGATTACCACCTGGCCTTCCTTGACCATGTACTCCACATCCCGCTTGAACAGCACGTGGGCACGCAATGCCTGGTTGATATGGTGCAGCAGCGGCATGTTGGCGGGGTCGTACAACCCGCCTGGTTCCAGTCGAGCCGCCAGCATTTTTTCTGCCTTGGCCATCCCGGTTTCAGTCAGCGTGACGGTCTTGGCCTTTTCGTCGGTCAGGTAGTCGCCGGTGTCTTCGAGGGCGTCACGATCTTCAGCCTTGACGTCGCCCTGCGTGACGGCGCCGGCCTCGAGTCGTGGCACGATCCGATCGACCTCGCCGTACAACTCGGTGGATTGCTCGGCCGGTCCGGAGATGATCAGGGGGGTCCGGGCCTCGTCGATCAGGATGCTGTCGACCTCGTCCACGATCGCGAAGTGATGGCCGCGCTGTACGAACTGTGACAACTCGAACTTCATGTTGTCGCGTAAGTAATCGAAGCCGTATTCGTTATTGGTGCCGTAGGTGAGGTCGGCCGCGTAGGCGGCCTTCCGGTCCGCATCGCGCATGTCGTGCTGGATGATCCCGACCGTCAGACCGAGGAACCGGTAGAGCCGACCCATCCACTCGGCGTCACGACGCGCGAGATAGTCGTTCACGGTGACCACGTGCACCCCGTGGCGGCTCAGCGAATTGAGGTAGGCGGGCAGGGTGGCGACGAGGGTCTTGCCCTCGCCGGTCTTCATTTCGGCGATCTTGCCATCATGCAGCACCATGCCGCCGACGAGCTGCACGTCGAAGTGCCGCATGTTGAGCACGCGCTTGCCGGCCTCGCGCACCACGGCGAAGGCGTCGACGAGGAGGTCATCGATCGGCTCGCCCTGGTCGGCTCGCTGGCGCAGAGTGCCTGTCCACCCCTGCAGGTCGCTGTCACTGAGGGCCGAGATTTCCGGTTCTCGCTCGTTGATCGCCACGACCTGCGGCTGCAGGCGCTTCAAGTCGCGCTCGTTCTGGGTGCCGAAGACCTTCTTGAGGACGTTTTGCAGCATTAGTTGAGGGGCCGATCAGCGTGAATGACCGCAGGAGCCAGTTCGCGCGCCTGCGGTGGACTGGGTGCCGCTCCGGGCAGCGGGGAACCGACACCGGCACTCCGGCACGGCTCGCGGAGGGGGCATGCGCCATGCCTCGCCTCGATAGTCAGTTCGCCGCCGAGGTCCTCGGCACGGGGCCCGGGACCCGAAAGGGCGACTATCGTCCGATTGTAGGAAAGGGGTCCGAACTTCGTCAAGCGCGGTCGCGCGACGGCACCGCTTGGGGTCAGTTGGCCGCCTGCGAGCGTGGCTCGGAGCCGAGTTGCAGAGGATTGATGGAGCGACCGTTGACCAACACTTCGTAATGCACGTGGATGCCCGTGGCGCGCCCGGTCGAACCGGCATACCCGATCACGTCGCCTCGCGACACCGTCTCGCCGACCGACGTGGCAAATCGGGCCAGGTGGCCATACCGCGTGATCAGCCCGAAGCCGTGCTCGATCTCGATGAGGTTGCCGAAGGCACCACTCGCGGCCGCCGAGTTGACCGTGCCGCTCGCCGTGGCAAGTACCGGCTGCCCGGCGTCGGTGGAGATGTCGACCGCAGAGTGGAACTGCCGCTCACCGGTAAGCGGATCAGGGCGGTATCCGTATCGGCTGGTGACCCGACCATCCGAGGGGAGGTTGATGGGTGTCGCCGCCGCGAACGCCTGCTGGTGGTCGACGCCGTCACTCGCGACGGCCAATTGCCCGTCGAGCATGTTCAACAGGTCGTTCAACAGATTGAAGGTCTCGATGGGCGAACTCAATGCGACTGAGCGCAAGGCCCGCGCGCCGTCGCCACCGGCGCCCTCGGGGAGACGTCCCATGGCCCGACGGACCCGGGGATCGACAATCGAATGATCCCGCAGTTGCATCATGGCTAGCTGGAGGGCACTAATCCCTCCAGACAGGTCATCACTCGCGGTCCGATACCGCGCATTCTCCACCTCGAGCGTGGCGTTCTGCAGTTGCAGTTGTTCGATCCGCGCCGTCGCGGCCCAGCGCGCCTGCAGGGTCCACCCCACCGGCAGCGCGAGCACGGCCATGATCAGCGCGACCGTGGGCCGCACCGCTAGCGTAAAGCGGCGAACGACTCCGGAGGACCGGTCTGCAACGATGAGGGAGTAGCGCTTGGGCAGCATCAAGTTCGCGAACGGCCGGCAGTAAAAAATCCCCGTACGCTACCATGGAAATGGTGTAAACCCCAAACCCTTATGTCGTCGGGCTTTTCCCACGACTGGCCCCGACCGTGTGGATGGGGACCACGACCGGACGGAGCAACAGCGGCCACGGTTGCGGGTTCGACGGGCATGGATGCGGCGAGGGTGTCACGCTCGATCGCGCGGAGGGGGCCCGGCGCGCCGCTGGGGTGAGCGGGGCACACAGGCCGCTGGCGTCTTGTGACGGAGATACGGAGGTCTCGGACGGGACCTCCCACCGGCGGCGTTGCTCTTCGCCCAAATCTATCCACGGTGCGGCCCCCGGTGCGCGGCGAGGGGGCCCCGATGCCACGGCCGTGTCCTACCTATCCAGAACACTAGCAGCCCGTGGTGAAAGTCGTTTGCTATAGGGATCGACAGGATCGATCCGGCGTACCACACTCTGGTGCATGGCGATGGGAACGAAGCGGACACGCGACCGACAGGCGAGCCTGTCGGTCGCGACTGAGGATCTGCAGAGGAGTGCGGGGCACCCGTTCTACGAGCGACTGAACCGCGTGCTGGACAGCAGGGGCTTTGATGTCTTCGTCGAGGGGCAGTGCGCGCCGTTCTACGCCGCCACGCGGGGCCGTCCGAGTTTGGCGCCGGGGCGGTATTTCCGGTTGCTGCTGCTGGGGTACTTCGCAGGCTTGGACTCGGAACGCGCCATCGCGTGGCGGGCGGCCGATTCGCTGAGTATCCGCACCTTTTTGGATGTCGCGCTGCACGAGGCGCCGCCGGATCACTCCACGTTGTCCCGCACCCGCCGTCTGATCGACCTGGAGACGCATCAGGCGGTGTTCACGTGGGTGTTGCAGCGTTTGGCAGACGCGGAGCTCGTCCAGGGCTACACGATCGGGATCGACGCGACGACGCTGGAAGCCAACGCGGCGATGCGGAGCATCGTGCGCCGGGAGACCCGCGAGGCCTACGACGCCTGGCTGACCCGGCTGGCGGAGGCCTCCGGCATCACGACGCCGACCCGCGCCGAGCTGGCCCGGTTCGATCGGACGCGGAAGAAGAAGGGGTCCAACGACGACTGGACCCATCCGCACGATCCCGACGCCAAGATCGCGAAGATGAAAGACGGGCGCACGCATCTGGCCCACGCCGCCGAGCACACGGTGGATCTGGAGACCGGGGCCATCGTGGCCGTGACCGTGCATGATGCGGCTGTGGGCGACACCACCACGCTGGTCGAGACCCTCACGAGGGCGGCGGACCACCTGGCGCGGGTCGCTCCCACCAGGCTCACCGAGATCGTGGCCGACAAGGGGTGTCACAGCAATCAGACGCTGGTCGAGTTCGCCGAGGCGGGCGTGCGCAGTGACGTGTCGGAGCCGGATCGGGGGCGGCGCGACTGGCAGGGGAAGGCCGCGGCCCAGCAGGCGGCCTACGCGAACCGGCGGCGGATTCTGGGCGCGCGCGGCAAACGGTTGCTGCGGCAGCGGGGAGAGGGGCTGGAACGTCCCAACGCGCATCTCTATGAAACCGGCGGGATGCGCCGCGTGCATCTGCGCGGCCATCCCAATATCTTGAAGCGCCTCCTGGTACACGTCTGCGGCTTCAATCTCGGGTTGCTCTTGCGGCAGCTGACGGGCATCGGCACGCCGCGGAGCCTCCAAGGCCGCGCCGCAGCCGCGTGCGGCAACCTGATCGGGGTCCTGGGCGGGTGTGGGCGGTGGCTGAGTCATCTGTGGGCCCCGGAGCCGCCCCATCGACTCCATTCGTCGGCTGGCGGCCTGGCAAGGCGTCAACACGGACACACGATCCTCAACTTGCAATAGTCACTTCTACCACGGGCTGTTAGAAAGCGGTAGCGAAGCGGGCCAGGACGCCCGAAACCGTTGACATAAGTACTTTCTCGGAAGTAACCTTCTCTTTGTACGGTCGGTCTTGATCCTCGCAACCGGGACTTCAAAGTGTAGCCAGCCGTTCGCGTATCGTATTTGTATGGCGGAGCGCTCACTATGAATAAGTCAGCTGATCACTCGCGTCGATTCGCCGTGCCGATCTTGCTATCGCTTCGTCCACTCATGGACGGGATGATGGCCACGTTCGTCCGAACACGTCGTTACTATCCGTGAAAGGGGCCGCACAACACGATGCAAGCTATTATCGACAACCTTAGAGCCGAGCGATCCGCGTTGCTCGACGGGGTCGCCAAGATTGATGCGGCGCTCGCCGCACTCACCGGCGGTGCGAAGAAAGCTGCCGCACCAGCGGGCACGTCCGGCGGCGCGGCGGCGCCGAAACGTCGGCGTCGTCGAAAGATGACCGACGAGCAGAAGCGTGCCATTTCCGCTCGTATGAAGAAGTCTTGGGCCTCTCGCAAGAGGAAGGCCGGGCGTAAGTAAGGGGTCGTGCTCATCGACGGACGCGGGCAGCCTGCCCGCGTCCGCCATTCCTCCCCTGCTCGCCGCGCCACGTTCCTCGTCCACCCTCCACTCCTTCGCCGTCGTCGCTGCGTGCGCTCGCCGCACCCACTCCGTTCGGTCTGCGCCCATCGAAGGGCGTGGCCTCCACTCGACCGATCGGGCAGTGGGACAAGCGGCATCGGATCTGGCAGAATGCTACGCACGTCGTGGTCAGTCCCGCGGTTGTTGGGTCTCGACAGGCGGGATGAGTTGCGCCGTATATGGACAGGCACAGCTTGCCCGCGGAGCGTAGATGATGTCCTTTCGCCGTACATGCGTCGTGCTGTCGTGCTGTGGGCTCGTTGGTGCGTTGCTGTCCTCCGGTCGGAGCAGCGCCTTGGCCCAGAGCCCGTTGTCCATTGACCCGGTGGACTTCCAGCGGGATGTCCGCCCGATCCTGGCCGACAACTGTTTCCAGTGTCATGGGCCGGACGTCGCGTCGCGCCGGGCTGGCCTTCGGCTCGACACCCAAGAGGGAGTGCTGGGTGCGCGCCCACGTGGCGCGGCCGTCGTGGCGGCCGACGCGGACGCCAGCCTGCTCTATCAGCGAGTCACCCACCCTGACGAGCGGCGTCGAATGCCCCCGGTCGGCGCCAACAAGACGCTGACCGATCGACAGATTACCGTGCTTCGCCAGTGGATCGAGGCCGGGGCTTCCTGGGATCAGCACTGGTCCTTCGCATCGATCGACGCACCGGCAGCGCCGAGGGTGGCGTCCGAGGGCTGGATTCGCCAGCCGCTTGACCGTTTCATCCTGTCGAGGCTCGAGGCGGAGGGGTTGTCGCCCGCACCAGAAGCCGACCGGCGGACGCTCGCGCGTCGTGTCGCGCTGGATCTCACTGGTCTCCCGCCTGACCCTGGCACGCTGGCAACCTTCTTGGCCGATGACTCTGAGCAGGCCTATGAGACGTTGGTGGACGGGTTGCTTGCGTCGAAGCACTGGGGCGAACACCGAGCCCGGTATTGGCTGGATGCCGCGCGCTACGGCGACACGCACGGCATTCATATCGACAACTACCGCGAGATGTATGCCTACCGAGACTGGGCGATCGCAGCCTTCAATCAGAACCAGCCGTTTGATCAATTCACGGTGGACCAGATTGCCGGCGACCTCTTGCCGCAGCCGAGCCTCGACCAACTGGTAGCGACCGGGTTCCAACGTAACAACATCACGACCAATGAAGGCGGCGTCGTGCCGGAGGAGTATGAGGCCATCTACGCCAAGGACCGTGCGGAAACGATTGGGAGTGTGTTTCTCGGATTGACGGTTGGCTGTGCCACATGCCACGACCACAAATTCGACCCGATCGCGCAGCGCGAGTTCTACGCGATGACAGCGTTCTTCCGGAACACGACGCAGTACGTCATGGACGGCAACGTGTCCGACACGCCGCCTATCCTGGTTGTCCCACACGCTACGGACCGGGGTCTCTGGCAGCAGCTCCGCCAACGCGCGGCCGAGGTCGACGCGGAGCTCGCGTCCCGGGCGGCGGCGATTGAGCCGGCGTTTGACGCTTGGTTGACGCGGGGCGAGTATCGCGATCTGGCCACCCCGCTCGAGCCCACCGCCGAGATTCTGACGATGGCGCTCGATGATGCAAATGGTCCGGCCGTCTGGTTGCAAGGAGAACGTCGGTCGATGACGGTGCGGCCGGGGGGGCGGATCGAGGCTGGGCCTAACGGCCACCCGGCATTGATGTTCGACGACGCATCGTGGGCCGAACTGCCCACGCTGTCCCTTGACTCAGACACTCCGTTCTCACTGGCGATGTGGATCTATCAGCCCGAGGACGAGGGCGATTTTGTCGTCGCCGGGCAGTACGACCAGGAGGACGGAGCCCGGGGCTGGGCGGTGACGATAGCGTCTCGTCAACTGACGTTTCGGATGACCGGCGACCGCGAGGCTGCCGGGGAGGAGGCGACGAGGGCCCGAATCGGTCCCATCAATACCAAGCGGATGCCGACGGGGGAATGGACCCACATTGTGGTGACCCACGACGGCACCGGCGAACGCGGCGGTCTCCACATCTACCTGAACGGAGATCTCGTGGAAGAACAAGGGAGTGAGTTCTTCGCCAAGGCGGAGGGCGCCATCCTGACCGACCAGCCGTTCTATCTGGGCCGCGGCGATGCCGTGGCGCGGGACGGCGCATCGGAAGTGCGACACTTCGGCGGCGGCGGGGTCGCCGACCTGCGCGTATTCAATCGCGTGTTGACCGTCCACGAGGCACGGGTCATCTCGGAGTGGCAGATGCTGCGGGGGGCGCGCGCGAAGGCGCCGGAGGCGCTGAGTGCGGAGGAGCGAGACGTGCTCCGTTTGCGCTACTTGAGTGTCGGCGACGACGAATACCGGGGGCTGGTCGCTCGGAAAGGGGCGATCGACCGCGAGTGGCGTGAGGTGCGACGACGGGGCAGCATCACCCACGTGATGCACGAGTCGCCGGACACCGTGCCGGAGGCCCAGGTCCTGAGTCGTGGGATGTATGACCAGCCGCTGGAACGTGTCCTGGCGGGCACGCCGGCGGCGCTCCCGCCGATGGCCGAGTCGTTGCCACGCAATCGCCTGGGGCTCGCGCGCTGGCTCGTCGACGACGAGAATCCGCTGACGAGCCGAGTGACGGTGAACCGGTTCTGGCAGCAGGTGTTTGGCACCGGGATCGTGACCACGAGTGAGGACTTCGGCGCTCAGGGCGAGACGCCATCACATCCCGAGTTGTTGGACCATCTCGCGGTTGAGTTTCGGGAGTCAGGGTGGGACGTGAAGCAGTTCTTCCGTAATCTGGTGACCTCGGCGACCTACCGACAGGCGGCCTCCTTGACTCCGGCGACACTGGAGATCGACCCCCAGAATCGACTGCTCTCCCGCGGGCCCCGCTTCCGGATGGACGCGGAAATGGTCCGCGACTACGCGTTGGCAGCGAGCGGACTCCTGGTGCGGACGATTGGCGGCCCGAGTGTCAAGCCGTATCAACCGGACGGCGTCTGGTCGACCGTGGCGATGCCCCAAAGCAACACACGGCTCTACGAGCAAGATGCGGGGGAGAAACTGTACCGGCGCAGTCTCTATACGTTCTGGAAACGGTCGGCCCCACCAGCCTCGATGGACATTTTCAACGCACCGACCCGCGAGCACTCGACAGTGCGGCGCGAACGCACGAACACGCCGCTGCAGGCACTGGTCACGATGAACGACACGCAATTCGTCGAGGCGTCGCGCCAACTCGCGCAGCGGGCCATGCGCGAGGCCGGTGACGACTTCGACCGCCGTCTCGACTTCGTCACCACCAGACTGTTGGCGCGCCGTTTCACCGGACCGGAACGCGCCGTCGCGAGACGGACGTTCGACGGGTTGGTCGATCTGTATCGGGCCGATACCGACGATGCGCGCGACCTGCTCGGCGTGGGCGACTCGGCGTTCGATGCGGCCTTGCCGGTGACGGAATCTGCGGCGTGGACGATGCTGGCGAGCCAGTTGCTCAATCTCGACGAAGTCCTGAACAAATAGCCACGGCGGACGCCTCGACGCCGGAACGTCTGAGAAGCAGTTCGCGAGAGGACACGATGCACCCATTCAAGGACGCGATTCGCGCTGAGACGCGACGTCAATTCTTCGGCACGGCCGCCAAGGGCATCGGTGGGATCGCGCTGGCCAATCTGCTGTCCACTGATGCGTTCGCGTTGCCTCAGACGAACGGCGTGGTCGGTGGGCTACCGTCCCTGCCGCACTTCGCGCCAAAGGCGAAGCGGTGCATCTACCTTCATATGATGGGCGCCCCGCCCCAGATGGACTTGCTCGATTACAAACCCAAGATGAAGGATTGGTATGACAAGGACCTGCCGGAGACGATCCGACAGGGCCAGCGGCTGACCACGATGACCTCGGGACAGTCGCGATTTCCGATCGCGCCGTCGGTCTTCAACTTCGCCCAACACGGCCAGAGCGGCGCCTGGTTCTCCGAATTACTCCCGCACACCGCGAGCATGGCCGACGACCTGGCCGTCATCCGGTCGATGCACACCGACGCGATCAATCACGAGCCAGGCATCACATTCATTCAGACCGGTCAGCAGATTCCGGGTCGGCCGTGCATCGGGTCCTGGTTCGCCTATGGCCTGGGCAGCATGAACGAAAATCTGCCGACCTTCGTCGTCATGAACGCGGAACGAAGCCATCCGCGGGCCGGGGTACAGGCGATCTCGGCTAAGCTCTGGAGCGCTGGGTTTCTGTCGCCGGAATACGCCGGGGTGGGGCTGCGAACCGGGGCGGATCCCGTCCTGTATCTCAAAGACCCGCATGGTGTGTCGCCGGCGGTGCGTCGCCAGATGCTGGACGGTCTCGGCGAGCTGAACCGGCTACGTCACGAGCAGATCGGCGATCCGGAGACGCTCGCGCGTATCGAGCAGTACGAGATGGCCTTCAAGATGCAGTCATCCGTGCCAGAGATGGCCGACCTCTCGACAGAGCCCGACCGCACGTTCGAGCGGTGGGGTGAGGAAGCCAAGCAGGCCGGGAAGTTCCAGAACGCGGCGCTGATGGCGAGACGTCTCGTCGAGCGCGGTGTGCGGTTCGTCCAGATCTACCACCGAGGTTGGGACGTGCACTCGTTCGCGCCGCAGGTGCTCCCGGCGCAGGCGGCGGACGTTGACCGCGCGGCCTGGGCGCTCATCCAGGACCTGAAAGAGCGTGGACTGTTCGATGAGACCTTGGTGATCTGGGGGGGGGAATTCGGCCGCACGATCTACTCGCAGGGTCGGCTCACCCCGACCGACTATGGTCGCGACCATCACCCTCGGTGCTTCAGTCTCTGGATGGCGGGGGGCGGAGTGAAGGGTGGTACGGTCTACGGCGAGACCGACGATTTTTCCTACAACATCGTCAAGGACCCGGTGCACATCCGAGATTTCCAGGCGACCATTCTCCACCTGTTCGGTATCGACCACGAGCGGTTCACCCACAACCACCGTGGCCTGGATGCTCGCCTCACCGGTGTCGAACCGGCCCGAGTCGTCCACGAGGTCCTCGCCTAGGTTTCCTGGCGAGGCGTTCGTGTGGCAGCGTTGCTTCGTCGGTCACATGCCGCCTGCATGCTCTCTTCTTGCGCCTTGCACACGAACGCCTGGGCAGGAAACGGGTCACGCCCAGCTGGCGGCCGTAGCAAGAGCCTTTAGGCCCGCTGAACGATCAGCGCCCCTGAAGGGGCTTGCTACGGTTAGAAGTCGCGCGTCGCACCGAGAGCGGCGCGGGACCGGCCGGGCAAGGTGAGAAGAGGGAAAACACCGGCAGTATTTGACCGATGAACAACGAAGATCGGTGGGATTCAGCGCTCGTCGACTGCAGCGGCATTTTCGCCACGGGCTGCTAGCAGCGGTGAGGTCGCGGTGCCACGGGTCAGGCTCCGACCCGCGAGATACCCCACGAGGCGGTGAAGCCGACGAGCCCAAGCGCGGAACCGCCAAGCACCTGTGCGAATGACGGGAGGACTGTGATCGTGCGGTAGTCTTCCGGGTCGACCGACGCGACCAGCTCGGCGGTGGTGAGCGCAACGCCGCGAACAATGTCGCCGACCTGTGGCGGGATCGGTTCGTTGTATGGCCAGAGCCCGATGACGGCGCCGCACAGGAGGCCAAGGAGAAAGCCGAGCGTCGCCCGTTCATAGTTCGCTAGGAGCCTCCGCACGAGGTTGCTCACTCCCACGACGCCAAGCCCGACCCCGATCGCCACTGGAATCAGGACGTGGAGCGTCTGCAGCGCGACCACCCAGTCGCCGGCACGGGCGCCATCAGCGGCCCTCGCCACCGCGTCGACGATCGCCCGATATTGGCCCAGGATCAGCAGGAGATACGCGCCCGAGACGCCCGGGAGGATCATGGCCGCTCCACCCGAGAAGCCGGCGACGATCAGCATCGCATAGGCGGCGAGCCCCGGTGTGGCCTGGCTCCCGATGCGATCCGGGTCGGTCAATGCCAGCAGGGCCATCAAGAGGACGGCGACCGCGCCGCTGGTTATCACCGTGGAGTCGACCGGCCGAAGCATCCGCCACAGCAGCGGGGCGCCTCCCAGTGTGAGACCGATGAAGAGGCAATACATCGCCCATTGATATCGGTCGAGCAAGCTGCCGATCACCCCCGCAAAGCCGCCGATGGCCACGCCGGCCGCGCCGACGACACAGGCCAGCATGAGCAGTACCTTGGGCCGGAACCGCAGCGTCGAGACTTCCGCCACGCCGCTGATGAACTGTGGGTAGACGCCAACCGCGAGCAGCATGGTCCCGCCCGAGATACCGGGGACAAGATTGGCCAGTCCCATGAACGCACCGCCAATGACGCTCCGGGTGGCAATCGCGCCGCTACGAAACTGTGCGATGTCCAGATCGGTATCGCCGGTGGTGGGTTGTGTCATGGCGGCGTGTCAGAGTCCGCTGGGCGCAGGTGGCAGCGCGTGGTGACCGCCCACGAAGGGTGGTGGGGCGGCGCGTGGCCGCCCCACCGTCGCTCGCGCAGTGCGTCAACTAGTTGGTGGCGAAGCAGTAGAAGAGTCCGGCTCCGCCTGTGGCGACGAGGTCGGCTTGTCCGCACCCACGGCTCGGATGCGACGAGTTCCACGAGCCGTTGTTGCCACCCTGTTTGTCCGAATGGCCCAGCTGCGCTGAACCAGTACCATTGCCCGTCCAGTTGTTGCACGTGTGGTCCATGCCATCCGTGTACGCGCGCCCGTTCGTTTGAGAGCCGGTCAGGATGTCGTGTTGATTCGGCGAGTCACCGACACCGTTGACGCGGTCACCGTTCTCCGTCATAGAGATCACTTTGCCCAGCGCGTTGCCCACCTGCGCCAGCTCCAGCGTGTCCCCATGGAGTGAAGCTACATCCATGGCAGCGCGGCGTCGCCCCCCGCTCGCATACCAGGGCCCGCTGCCAATCCGGTCCCGCGCGTTCACGGCGTTCGGTCCCTGCGTGCTGAGATAGGCCCGCCACGTCGAATCGCCACGGCCGGCCGCGGTAGCCAGCGTCTGGCAGTGCGCGTCGGCGCCGGCCAGGCCGCCGAGATTGGCCCCGTCTCCCAGGCCGACACTGGTGACGAAGAACGACATCGGTTGCGGCGGTGCTTGCTGCGCGACCACTGCGTACGACGCGCCCGCCACCGCGACGGCGACGGCGATGACCAACGATGCTCCGTGTTTCTTGTTCAACATCATGCTGTGACCTCCGCGTTCAGGGTCTTTCCCATAGCCACCCGAACAGCCAGTGTCGGTGTGACCCTTCCGGTATCGAACGCTGATTCTCTCACGGGCTGCTAGGGAGACCGCCCCCGTCTCGCGAGTACTGGGGCCGAGCCCGCGCCAGCCCGTCACACGCGGGGCGATGAAGCCTCGGGGAGAAACGGGCACTGACGGCGTCGTATCGTCATTCGTAGCGGCGGGTCTGTAGACCCGCGGCCGGTCTTCAGACCGGCCGCTACGTACGTTTTCGCAGGAGGACCACACCGCGCGACCCTCGTCGCCTGTGTCGTCACGGCTGAAGTCCGTGTGTGCGTATTGTCGCCGGGCACGATCGGTCATCGTCGTGGCGCCGTGGTGCTGGCCACAGTGGGTCTGGTTGTCCGGACCCCAGCCGCGGTTCCCCGACGACGGGTTCCGATCCGATTGGGTGATGTCCAATTCGTAGTGCGACCATCGGGGTCGTAGGCCGACCCATTCGCCGTCGATGTCACGCCGTTTCTAGCGTGGACGGACAGAGTGGACCCGGGTGCTACTATCAGTGAGTCGTGAACCGACCACGCTACCGAAAGGACCAGGGATGACCACGATTATTCAGCAACTGAAAGACGAGCAGGCTGCACGACGGGTCCAAATACGTCGAGTTGAGGCGGCTATCGCCGCCCTAGTAGGCGGGGCGGTCACGCCACCTAGGCCCAGAGGACGTCGCACGATGTCTGCCGCCGAGCGTCAGGCAGTATCTGAGCGCATGAAGAAGTCGTGGGCCAAACGGAAGAGACAAATGGGCGCGAGCAAGAAGTAGGTCCACGGCGGAGTATTCCTTTCTAGCAGCGTTAGTCATCGCCTGCGTTGCCCTCCTTCTCAAGGCTTGGCGTGCGTGGTGCCATCCCGGTCCGGGAGACACCCGCGGAGCGCGATCTCCCGGCGTCGCACCATCGAACGCACGAGCGTCATGTCGTCCGTTCATCATTGGGTTTTCGACGCCGGGGTGCCTGGGTTGACATTCGACTCGACTTCGGCGCGCTCATGTCGGATGTCGACCTAACCAGAAGCACCCGATCGCGTCGTGCTGCCTGAGTCCACGCACGACCTCCTCGTACTGCGAGTGCTAGCGGGGTTCATGGCGGCGACGAGCATGAACCGGGCGGGAAAGACGGCGGTGCGTAGCGCCCGTGCGATTCGGATGGCGCCTTCTTCGAGTGGTTGGCGGAGCGCGTCCAGCACGTGCCGGGCGAACTCGACCGTTTCGTCGAGCAGGAGCACGCCGTTGTGCGCCAGGCTGATCTCGCCGGGCCGCGGCAGGCTACCACCACCGACGAGCACCACGTTGGACGCGGTGTGATGGGGCGCGCGGAACGGGCCCGCGGTCAGGAGCCCGGCGGCCGGGGGGAGGATGCCGGCGACCGAGTGAATCGCGGTGGTTTCCAGGGTCTCGTCGAGCGTCAGCGGCGGGAGGATGCCGGGGAGTCGCCGGGCGAGCACGCTCTTGCCGGCCCCGGGGGGCCGACGAACAGGAGATTGTGCCCGCCCGCAGCGGCGATCTCAAGCGCCCGGCGAGCCAGCGCCTGACCCTTGACGTCCGCCAGGTCGGCGGAGGGGGCAGGGTTCGCGTGGCGGGGGGCGGTGCTGGGCGGCGATGGTATCGGCGGGCGTGTTTGACGACCCGTCAGGACCGCGACGGTTTCCTGCAGCGAGTTGACGCCGACGACGTCGAGTCCGGAGTCGAGCGCCGCTTCCGTCGCGTTGGCCGCCGGCAGCACGATGCCTCGGATACCGTCTCGGCGCGCCCGCGCCGCAATCGGCAGCGTGCCGCGAATGGACCTCACCGCACCGTCGAGGGACAACTCGCCGAGTACGAGCGCCTCGTCAAGACGTCGGTGGGGGAGCAGACCCGACGCGGCCAAGACGCCGAGGGTAATGGGCAGATCGAAGGCGGCCCCGACCTTGCGGATGTCTGCCGGGGAGAGATTGACGGTGACGCGGCGTTGCGGGAACTCGAACCGGGAGTTGCGGACGGCGCTCTGCACGCGCTCCCGTGACTCGCGCACGCTGGCATCCGGCAGCCCCACCATGGTGATGGTCGGCAGCCCTCCATCTGAGACGTCGACCTCGACATCGACCGGGTAGGCCTCGATTCCGAAGGTCGCGGCGGTGCGAAGCGTGGCAAGCACGACCGCGTCTACTGCAAGACGGTGTCCATGAAATTGGCCACCGGCGCCGCCGTATCGTCGTTCGTAGCCCGGCTCTCGAGCCCCGCCGCCGGTCGGTCTGAAGTCCGGCGCCTACGTATGTTGTCTCAGCCCCGGGCGCCACTCTCGGCTTGTCCAGCGTATTCGTGACCCTAGCGGATCCCGCGACGCTGCACCGATTCGGCATGGCAGATTTTGCCATCCAACGCACGCGACACGTGACGTGCGGGGCGTCCACTAGTGGGGGAGTTCCGCCTGGACGAACACGTGGTGCTGCTGACCGAGGTCCTGGGCTGACGGCGTGATGATGGTGCCTTCGCCGACGGTGATGCGCCGATTGTCACGGAGCGCCTGACGCACGTCGTCTTCACACACGAAATCAACCGCCACGTCCACCTCGGCCACCGCCGGGTCCATGGCGGTGACAGCGGCGGTGCTCGCCACCGGTATGAGGGGGGGGGGAGCCGGGACCGGCGCCGTGGCGGACGGGGTGATGGTCGGCGCGGCCGGAAGACTCGATGGCGCAGCCTCAGAAGTGGCGGCGATGCCGCGCGAGGCCAGGAACGTCTCGATTCGCCTCGAGAGCAGCGCCGGGTCGATCCCGCCGCGCATCGGTTTGGACGGAGCCTCGGGGAGGCGGGGACCCTTGGGGGAGGCGGCCGCGGGCGCGCCGAGCGTTCGGGCTGGCCGGATCTCGTAGGCCAGTCGCTTCGTGTTCAGCAGATGTCGCGGAGTGATGTTGTCCGAGGTGATGTTGCCGCCATGTCCGCCGCAGCCGAGCGTCATCGAGGGATCGAGCCCGGTGGTCATCCCGATCGAGCCGAGCGTGGTCGGCGTATTCACCACGATGCGGAACGCCGATTTCTTGAGGCCGAATTCGAGGATGACCTGTTCATCCTGCGAGTGAATCGACATCGTGTGTCCCATCCCGCCGTAGCGAAGAATCTCCTGGCATCGGGTGCAGGCCTCGTGCCAGTCCGCAACCACGTAGAACGAAAGGACGGGGCAGAGCTTCTCCATGGAGAGGGGATAGTCGCGCCCAACGCCATCCAGTGGGGCAAGGAGCACCCGGGTATCAGCCGGGACGTGGATGTCGACTAGGCCCGCAATCTCCAACGCCGTGCGACCGACCAGCTCCGGGTTCGGCAAACGGTCCGCGGTGACCAGGGTCGCCGCCAGACGCTCGGCTTCAGCCGCATTGAGAAAATAGCCACCCTGTCGTTCGAATTCTCGACGCGCCTCGCCGGAAATGACCTCGTCGACGACGACGGAGTTTTCCGATGAGCAGAGCACCCCGTTGTCGAACGTTTTCCCAGTGATGATGTCAGCCACGGCCTTGGCCAGATCGGCGGTGCGCTCAAGGTAGGCGGGCGCGTTCCCGGGACCGACCCCGTAGGCCGGCTTGCCGGCGCTGTAGGCCGCACGGACAAGGGCCAGTCCCCCGGTCGCCAGGATGAGGGCCACCTCACGTCGGCGCATCAGTTCCTGGGTGCCCTCGAGCGTGATCGTGGTCATGCAGCTGATCGACCCGTCCGGCGCCCCAGCGGCCGTGGCGGCTTCGGTCATCACTTCCGCGACGCGCTGAATCGAGCGAACGGCGGACGGATGCGGGCTCAACACCACGGCACAGCGCGCCTTCAGACAGACCAGCAGCTTGTAGATGGCGGTCGACGTGGGGTTGGTCGACGGGACGATGGCCGCGACGACGCCGAACGGCTCCGCGATGTCCACCACGCGCACGTCGTCGTGCCGGGCGATGACGCCGACCGTGCGCATTGGCCTGATGAAGCGGTAAATGGTGTCGGCCGCGAACAGGTTCTTCCGGACCTTGTCCGCCTCGAGTCCGTATCCGGTTTCCTCGACCGCCATCCGGGCGAACGGCCCGGCCTGGGCGGCCGCGGCGCTGGCCATGGCGTCGACAATCCCGTCAATCTGCTCCTGGTTCAGCTCGGCCAGGCGTGTCTGCGCCGCTTTGGCGCGCCGAGCCAGCGTGCGGGCCTGCCGGATGGAGTCGAGGTCCCGGTCAGTCTGCGGGGCAGATTCGGCCATGGTGGCTGGTGGCCTGTGTGGCAGGGGAATCAAGAACCGCGTGTGCGCGGGCCGGCGGCGTCCTGGGCTGCGGGCCGAGGCGCCCGCGCCGCCCGCCCGCACTAGTCGCCGTTCGGCAGGATTTTCTCCACCTCGCCGTGCGGACGCGGGATAACGTGCACCGACACCAGCTCGCCCACCCGGCGGGCCGCGGCCGCCCCGGCATCGGTCGAGGCCTTGACCGCGCCGACGTCGCCCCGAACGAACACCGTGACGAACCCGGCTCCGATGTATTCCTTGCCGACCAGCACGACGTTGGCCGCTTTGACCATGGCGTCGGCGGCCTCAATGGAACCAACCAGGCCCTTCGTTTCCACCATGCCGAGCGCTTCGAGGGACATTATCGTTCTCCGGGTCGTACAGCCAAATTTGGCCGATGTGGGTGCATCGCTCGGGTACGTGGGACGGAACTATGCGCCCACCGGCGGCTGGGCCGAAAGCGCCGGAAATGTAACATATTGCAGAAGATGCGGCAATAGCGCTAACATGCCGCGCTATCTCATGAGCGCACGTCTGACCCTTCATCTGTCCCGTCGTAGTGGCGCGCTGATCGGCAGTGCGGCCGTCCTGGCCAGCCTGGCCGGCTGTGGACTGGCCGACACCGCTTCACCGGTGGCGACACCAGCGGTGGGGTTGAACCGGGCCCGGGTTCCGCTCGGCGGCCCACTCGAATTGACCTATCGGTTCACGGTGGCCCAGGATGCCGGTCTTTTTACTGACGACTACCTGGTCTTCGTGCATTTTCTGGACGCGGACGGCGAGCTGATGTTCACGGATGACCATGCGCCGCCTCAGTCGACGACGACCTGGCAACCGGGTCAGCAAATCAGCTACGACCGGCGGATGGTCGTGCCCGTCTATCCGTATATTGGGGAGGTCACGGTGGCGCTGGGATTGTATTCGCCAACCGTCGGAGACCGTCTCCCGTTGGCGGGCGAGCACCTCGGTCAGCGATCCTACGAGGTGGCAACGCTCGAGATGGCGCCACAGTCGGAGAGCGGGTTCCTGATGTACGACGATGGGTGGCACGCGGCCGAATCAGCGCCAGAAGTGCCGGATCGGGAGTGGCGCTGGACCACCGGGCAAGCGACCCTCTCGTTCAGGAATCCCCAAACTGACTCGACGTTGTATCTCGAGGTCGACGGTCGTCCAGAGCTGTTCGAGAGCCCGCAAATCCTGACGCTGAGCATCGGCGACACGCCGATCGAGACCATCGAGCTCGGGTCGGCGGAGCCGAGTTACCACATCGTCCCGGTGTTGGGCGCCAACTTGGGCGGCGCCGACACGGCCATCCTGACGCTGAGGGTTGACCCCTCGTTCGTGCCGTCGGAGGTCATCGACGGCGCCAACAACGACGGCCGCGAACTGGGGATGCAGGTCTTTTACGCCTTCCTCGAAGAAAACTAGCCGCTACTATCGTGTCCCCCCGGTATCGCCGAGAAAGGTGTGCATGGGCACCTTTGTTCGTCGGCCGTGGTATCTTGGGGGGATGGAGTTTGCCTCAGGGGCCTTCAGATTGTCACTGTTGGCGCTGCTGCTGCTGGTCCGGCCAGCCGTCGCACCGGCATCGGCCGAGCTCGTCCTGTTGACGACCGGGCGGACGCTAGCCATCAGTGGTCACGAGTTCGAAGGCGATCGCGTGGTGCTGCATCTGCCGAACGGCGGCCAGATTGTCTGCGCACGGTCACTGATCGTCCGCATCGAAGCGGACTACGCGCCACCGCCCCCGGTGGACCGCTTGGCGGAGACGATAGTGGCACCGGCGCCGGTGCGGCCCTTTGCTGAAATTATCGACGCGGCGTCGGTTCGTCACGGGGTTGATTCCTCGCTGCTCTTCGCGCTCATCGAGGTGGAGTCGTCCTACAAACCGAACGCGGTGTCCGCGAAAGGCGCGATGGGGCTGATGCAACTGATGCCCGCCACCGCCCGCCACTACGCGGTCGCCGACCCCTACAACCCATCTGACAACATCGAAGCCGGCACCAGACACCTCAGGTCGCTCCTCGACCGCTACGATGTCGACGCGGCCCTCGCGGCTTACAACGCGGGGGAGGGCTCGGTGCGCAAGTTCGGGGGGGTGCCTCCGTTCCCGGAAACCCGCCGCTACATCACCAAGATTCTCGAACTGGCCGACGTCGAACACAACTAGCGGGGCGGTCGCGTCTGCCGGCGTCGTTCCTCTCACGCGACACCAACGTTCGTTGCTCGTGTTCCAAGGCGCCGCGGATCGGATCGAGCCCAGGTCCACTGGTATAATTTCGTGTCGGCTGGTGCCGACGCTGCCTCTCTGACAACCGCCGACGCCACATGGCGGCGCGGTCACCCGGGTGCTGACGTTATGGAGTTTCGTTGCAGGCTCGGCACCGACACCGGCGAAGTTATCGAGGAGATCCACGTCGCCGACAGCGAACCGCAGCTCAGACAGCAACTGGAGTCCAAGGGACTCTACATTCTCTCGCTCAGCCGGAAAGGCGGGTGGTTCGGGTCAGGTGTCTCCTTCTCGAGGCGGCGTCGGGTCAAGACCCGTGAATTCTTGGTGTTCAATCAGGAGCTTGCCACGCTACTGCGAGCGGGGCTGCCGCTGGTGCAGTCGCTCGACATTCTGCGCCAGCGCATAGAAGACCCCGGTTTCCGCGCGACGCTCAATGACGTCCACGACCGGGTTCGCTCCGGCGCCGCCCTGTCAGAGGCGTTCGAGGCGCAGGGGGCGGTGATCCCGGGCATCTACATCGCCTCCCTCATGGCGGGCGAGAAAAGCGGCGGGCTCGAGGAAGTGATTCGCCGCTATGTCACCCACGTCAAGGTCATCGCGAACGTGAAACGCAAGACCGTGTCGGCCCTGGTCTATCCCGTCATTCTGATGTGCCTGTCGCTCGTGGTCGTCAGCATCATCGTGCTGCGGGTGGTACCGGAATTCGAGGGTTTTTACCAGAGTTTTGGTGAAGAACTGCCGCTGATCACCCAAGTGATCGTGTCGATGTCGGCGTTCTTTCGCGCCTATTTCGTTCTGGTGGTGCTCGGGCTCGGTGGCGTGATCGCGGCGGGCTTGTTCTGGGTTCGGCAACCGGGTCAACTCGCGGTCCTCGATCGTCTGATCCTCAGAGTGCCGGGGGTGGGGAGTATCGCGGGACGGTTTGCCACATCGCAGCTTGCGCGGACGCTCGCCACCCTGCTCAGCGGGGGGATTCCGCTGGTCAACGCCATCGATGTGGCGTCTCGCGCGCTCGGTAATCGATTCTTCGCCGAGCAGCTCATGCTCGTTGCACAACGTGTGCGAGAGGGAGAGCCGCTGGCGGCGTCGCTGGCATCGCGAGGCGTGTTCCCTGGGGTGGCGATCAAAATGGTGGAGGTCGGCGAGTCCACCGGTGCGTTGCAGGAGATGCTGACCAGCGTGGCCGATTTCTTCGACGAGGAGATCGATACCCAACTCGGCCGGTTCGTGACCATCGTCGAACCGGCCCTGCTGGTGATCATGGGGGTGGTGATTGCGGCGCTGCTGATCGCGCTCTACATGCCGTTGTTGCAGATGGGGTCCGTATTGTCATGACGAGCGACGCGCGTTCGAACGCGGAGGTCCCGCCAGCCACGACGGCCGGCTCGTTGGACCCAGAGGAGCTGTATGTCGGGGTCGACACGGCGGCGGTCGACCACGCGGCAGAGGTCGCGCGGGCGCGTCAACTGGCGGAGCGGTATCGGCTGGAGTTCGTCGATATGGAGAAGTTTCGCATTGATGCGGAACTCTTCCGCTCGATTCCCGCCGACCTGATGCTCCGCTACGGCTTCGTGCCCCATCGCAAAGACGACCAGACGCTCGTCATCGTGGTGTCGGATCCGTCCGACCTGCCGATGATTGACGAGTTGACATTGCTGCTCAATACGACGATTCGGGTGACCGTCGGGACATCGTCGGCGATTGAGACCATTCTCAAGAAGAGCGAGGGCTCGCAGCGGGTGCTCGACGAGGCGACCGAGAGCTTCGAGCTGCAGATTCTCCGGGAGGACGAGGGCAACGAGGACAACCTGACCGTCGAACGATTGACGAGCGATATCAGCCCCGTGATTCGTCTCGTCGACTCGATGATCTACACCGCCCTCCAGCGTCGTGCCAGCGATATCCATATCGAGACGCAGGACGACGCGGTGTATGTGAAATATCGTATCGACGGCACGCTGCAGTCGGCGATGCGGCCCGTCGACAAGCGCTTCCACAGCGCGATCCTGTCTCGGGTCAAGGTCATGGCCGAGTTGGACATCGCCGAGAAGCGGGTGCCCCAAGACGGACGATTCAAAGTACGGGTCCCGGGCAAGACGATCGACTTCCGCGTCTCCGTCATGCCGACGGTGCACGGCGAGGACTCGGTCATCAGGATTCTGGACAAGGAGACCATCAGCGAGCAGTTCAGCGAACTGCGGCTGGACATTCTGGGGTTCGCCGAGTTGGAGTTGCGTCGGTTCCGTCGGGCCATCATGGAGCCGTACGGCATGGTGCTCGTGACCGGGCCGACCGGCAGCGGGAAGACCACCACGCTGTACGCCGCGCTGTCGGAGATTCATTCGTCGGAAGACAAGATCGTCACCATCGAAGATCCGGTGGAGTATCAGCTGCACGGCATCACGCAGATTCCGATCAACGAGCGTAAAGGGCTGACGTTCGCCCGGGGCCTGCGCTCCATCCTCCGACACGACCCGGACAAGATCATGGTCGGAGAGATTCGTGACTCCGAGACCGCCCAGATCGCCATTCAGTCGGCCCTGACCGGTCACCTCGTGTTCACGACCGTCCACGCCAACAACGTGCTGGATGTCCTGGGGCGGTTCTTGAACATGGGCGTCGAGGCCTACCAGTTCGTGTCGTCGCTCAACTGTGTCATGGCGCAGCGGCTGGTGCGGATGGTCTGCTCCGAGTGTCGGCGCCCGGCCACGGTGACACGCGACGCGCTGGAAGAGTCCGGTCTCGACCCGCAACTGGCCTACAAGCACGAGTTCTTCGAAGGGGCGGGATGTATCGAGTGTGGCGGCACCGGCTACCGGGGACGCACGGCCCTGTGCGAGTTGCTCGATCTGACCGATGAGATACGAGAGATGATTCTCGCCAAGGCTCCCACGTCGGAGATCAAGCAGGTCATGCGGAGAGAGGGCATGCGGTTCCTGCGCGACAGTGCGGTGGAGAAGTTGCTCTCCGGTCTCACCACGCTTCGCGAAATCAATAAGGTGACGTTCATCAAGTAGACCACCGACCATGGCGTTTCTCCCACGGGTCCGCCGGTTGTTCGCGTCACGCCCGCCGGCGGCGAGTATCGAGATTGCGGCTGACCGGGTGACCGGCGTGGCGCTGGAGCGCGGGCGTCAGGCCGGACTGTCAGCGGTGGTCACCGAGCCGCTGCCGGACGGCGCCCTGGTGCCCGCGGCCAACGCGTCCAACCTCATTGACCGGGCCGCCGTCAGCGAGGCCGTCGCCCGGGTGTTGCGCCAGATCCCGGGCAACCCGAGGCGCGTCGGGCTGGTTCTCCCAGACAGCGCCGCCAAGGTCTCGCTCATGACGTTCGAGAACGTTCCGGCCGCAGCCACCGATCTCGACCAACTCGTGCGGTGGCAGGCGAGAAAGGCCGCGCCCTTCCGCATCGAAGATACACAGGTGGCCTATTCGGCCGGCATGGCGGGTGAGGACGGCGCCCGCGAGTTTGTCGTCAGCCTCATGCGGCGGGACATCGTCGAAGAGTATGAGAGCGTGTGCACGGCGGCGGGAGGGCACGCCGGTGTCGTGGACTTGGCCAGTTTCAGCCAGTTGAACGCCATCCTCGTCGAGGGGACCGGGGGCGACGGAGACTGGCTGCTCATCCATGTCGCGCAGGGATACAGCACTATCGCGGTGGTGCGACATGGTCACCTCATCCTGTTCCGCAACCGTCCTGCGGACGGCGAGGGCAACCTCGCGAATCTCGTGCATCAAACGACGATGTACTACGAGGATCGGCTGGAGGGCGCGGGATTCGGTCAGGTCTTTCTGGCCGCGAGCGCCGCCAACACCACCGCCGAGGCCGCCGAGGTGCTGCGCGATTCACTCCAATTGCGGGTCGGCGTCTCCGTCAATCGGATCACGTTCGCGACCAGTGGCGCCGGCCAACAGGGCGATGGCCCGCTCCCCGATCTGGTGGCCGCCCCGCTCGGCCTGCTATTGCGCGAGCGCTCGGCGTCCGAAACAGGGGTGTAGGACTCGCGGTGCCCGGCGGATCGGTGTCCGCCGCACTCCAGGGTTCTCAAGCCGTGCACTCGGACCATGCTTCGAACAAATCTCGCGACCAGACCGTTCTACAACGAACGCGCCGTCTATGTGGCGCTCGGCGTCGTGGCCCTGCTGGGGTTGGCGGTGCTGGCCAGCCTGGTGCTTCGCATCGTTGAGCTGTCGGGGCGGAATACGGAGTTGACCGCGCAAGCGGAACAGGCCGAGCTCGAGCGCGCCGACTTGTCGGTGCGCACGGCGGAGGTGCAACGAGCGGTGAGTCCGGTGGTCCTCGAAGAGGTCGCCGCCGCCGCGCGAGAGGCCAATACGCTGATCGATCAGCGCGTCTTCTCCTGGACCCAGTTCTTCAACCGCGTTGAAACCACACTCCCATCAGATGTCATGTTGACCGAGGTACGGCCGGACATCAGCCCGGAGTCGGTGGAGGTCTCCATGCTGGTCGTTGGTCGAGCCCTCGAGGACATCACCGGCTTTATCGATGCGCTCGAAGAGTCTGGCGCGTTCGCCGATGTGTTGAATCGCAGCTCGGAGTTGACGGACGAGGGCATGTATCAGGCGGTGCTGCGGGGCCGGTATCTGCAGGAGGTTGGGGCGGGTATGGCCGACGACGACCCGGACCCGGTTGTCACCACGACGCCAGATGGCGACCAATCAGCAGACGCGGATGCGAACCCGGGGCCAGCCGAGGACGCGCCTGCGAACCAGGACGAACCGGGCGCGGCGGTGCGTGACGACGACCCGGCACCTGACGCGTCGGCGGGTAAGGTGACTGCCCAAGAGCCGCCCGGCGGTGGAGGGCTGTGATGAGCCTGTGGCAGAGAATTCTTGGCGAGAAGCGCGGTCTGGTGACGGCCGTGGCCGTGATTCTAGTGGTGGATATCGGGCTCTACGCGTTCGCCGTTTACCCCTATGCCAACAAGGTGGAGCAATCTGAGCTGCGCATGGCGACCGCCGGAGGCCAATTGAACGATGTGACCGGCGCGTACGCGGAGGCGAGTGAGGCCGTTTCGAGCAAGTCATTAGCAGACAACCAATTAGAGCGTTTCTACAACGACGTGCTCCCGCGCGATCTCGCGGAGGCGAGGAACCTGCTTTCTCCCTATCTCGACAACTTGTCCGCGGATATGAATCTTGTGCTGGAGCGGCGGAGCAGTGTCTCCGAAAAGGTGAGAGACAGTCCGCTGACCAATTTGAGTACGACCATGGTGCTGGCCGGTGAGTACGAAGATATCCGTGAGTTCATTTACGAGATGGAAACGGCGCCGGAGTTCATCCTGATTGAGTCGGTTGTGCTGGGCCAGCGGAACGGATCGGACGACGAGCTCGTGCTCACGCTGGGCGTGTCCACCTACTTCTGGGAAGGACCAGATGAGGCGTCGTGACCGCCGCCCGCTGGGGTGGGACGTGAGCCTCGGCGTGACGGTGTTCTTGATGGGCTGTGGACCCCGTCAGGACTCGGTGCCGGCCCCGCCGTCCGGTACGTCGGCGGTGGACCCCATCGCGGGTGCGACCGGTCCGCGGGCGGGGCTAGACGCGAACGGAGCGGTGCAGCCAGTACGACTCGACGACATGGATACTGAGCGATCAGACCCCACACCCGGACAGCGCAACCCGTTCCGGTTTGGTGGCGGCGGGCCGCCGGCCTCATTCGACACCGCGCCGGTGCTACCACCGCTCACGAGCCGGGGTGGCGCATTGGACATCGACGCGGCGCCAGCGCCGGCGCCGTCTGCAGCGATTCCGCTCACGTTCATCGGGTTCATGGAGAGTCCCGGAATCGAAGGGCGTGTCGTGGTACTGACTGACGGCGACGACGTGTTTCACGGGAGACGCGGCGACGTGATCGATGGGCGATATCGCATTGTCCGTCTGGGCCTCGAGTCGGTGGAATTGGAGCGGATCGACGGCGGGGCACAGGCCACACTGCGCCTGCCCAACGACGCGTCCGACGGCGTATGAGCACCCCGAGATGGCGGCTGTCGGTTGTGCTCCTTACCCGGCGACTGCTGGTGCTGGGAGTCGCCGTCCTGGTGTCCGGGTGCGCGAACGCGTTCCGGCAAGGCGAGCAGAGCGCACGGGCCGGCGACTGGGACACGGCGGTTGCCTACTATTAGCGCGCGCTGCAAGACGACCCCGACCGGCCGGACTATCGCATAGCTGCTGGAGCGCGCCACGCTGGCCGCCTCCCGGGCTCACATCGACATGGGCCAGGCGTTCGAGGAGCAGCAGGAGCTGGCCTCCGCGGTCCGGGAATATCGGTTCGCAGCCCAATTCGACCCATCGAACACCGAGGTGGCCGGAAGAACCACCAATCTGGAAATCGCGAGCCGCGATCGGATCGAGGCGGAGCGGCCACCGGCCCCCATCCAAGCGATGCGGGAGCAGGCGCGACGAGAAACTGCGCCCCCGCTGCTCGACCCGGCCTCACGAGACCCGTTGACGTTCGAGTCTCGTGACGCGAGCCTCCAAGATTTTCTCGACTTCATCGGGGATGCCACCGGCATCAACGTGACCTACGACGACCAGTTTGAGGACCGATCGGTGTCGTTTCGTATCGATGGGATGACGCTGGAAGAAACACTCGACCACGTGCTGTCGACGAACCAGCTGTTCTACAAGGTGCTGAACGCGCGCACCATCATCGTCGTGCCCGAGACCCCACAGAAACACGAGCAGTATGACGAACAGGTCATTCAGACGTTCTTCGTCTCCAATGCCGACGTGCAGGAACTGTCACAGCTTCTGGGCCAGATCGTCCGAGTGCCGGGCATGGCCATTCAGCCGACCGTCATCCCGAATAGCCTGAACAACACCATCACCGTTCGCGCGACTGGCCCGGTTGTTGCGATCGTCGAGCAGGTGATTGCGGCCAACGACAAGCCGCTGGCCGAGGTCATCATCGATGTGGAGATTCTCGAGGTCAACCGGGAGGCGGCGAAGCGTTCGGGCTGAATCTGACAGATTACGCCATCGGCGGCGCCTTGTCGCCAGAGGTGCCCCCCCCCCCGAACACGGCGATCGCGCCGTCTGGGATCAGTTCGCCTCCGCCCTTCAACGTGAACACCATTTCACAGGGGGTGAGCACCGCCGACTTCTATCTGGCCGTGCCCGCTGCGGTCGTCCGGTTCCTCGAGTCGGACTCGAATACGAATCTCTTGGCGAAGCCACAACTGGGGGGCCAAGAGGGTCAGACGATGACCCTCAACCTGGGCGAGGACATCCCGGTGCCCTCGACCGCCTTCACTGCCCTCGCCGCCCGGGTTGCAGTTCCGCCTCGGCGGAGGATCCTACACCGTGCCGGTTTCCATCAGTGACGCATCGCAGCTCTCGACCGTGTCGCTGACGGTGCGGTTCGATCCGGCGGTCCTGAGCGTCCGCACCGTCCAGGAGGGCAGTTTCATGCGCCAGGGTGGCACGCAGGTGACCTTTATTCAGCAAGTCGACGCCGAGGCGGGACTCATTCAGATTACGTCGACACGGAACGGCGACACGACGGGCGCCGCGGGAGTCGGTCTGCTGGCGGCAGTGCTCTTGGACACGGTGGGTCCTGGGTCGGTTACACTGAATGTCAGCGGCACCGCGATGACTCCGGGGGGCGTTCTCCTGGACCTCGAATTCTCCACCTCAACGGTGACCGTCCAGTGAGCCGACGATGGGTGTGCCAAGACCCGTTTCGCCCCGACCGCCAGTGCGAGCCCGGCTGCGGGCGGTTGCCGGCTTAACCTTCATAGAACTGCTCGTTGTCAGCGCGATGCTGGCCGTGCTGGCGTCAGCGGTCTTGCCCCTGAGCAAGGTGACGATGCAGCGCCAGCGCGAGGCGGAACTGCGTCGCGGGTTGCGTGACATGCGCACGGCGATCGATCGCTACAAGGATGCCGTTGCGCTTCAGCAGATCGGTGGCAGTAACGTGGAGGTGGGAAGTGAGGGCTATCCGCCTGACCTCGCAACGCTCGTCGAAGGCGTCGAGCGGATGAACGACGCGTCGGGTACGAAGCTGAAGTTCTTGCGCCGGATCCCGTTCGACCCGATGACCCAAGGCACCGAGTGGGGCATGCGCTCGTATCAGGACGTGCCCGACTCCAGGACCTGGGGCGGCGACAACGTGTACGACGTCTACTCGCGGTCCAACGCGACGGCACTTGACGGGACCCAGTACAACGAGTGGTGATGACTTCCGGGCGACCACCAGCCATGTCCCACATCTCTCGCCCCCGGCCGGGCGGGGTGCGAGCCGCCTCGGCGGTCGGATGGACACTGGTGGAAATGTTGGTGGTGATCTCCCTGGTGGTGATCATGGCGGCGATCGCGATGGCCAGCTACGGCACTGGCATCACGCGGTCGAAGGAGGCCGTGCTCAAGGAAGACCTCTTCCGCCTACGCGACGCGATCGACCAATACAACGCCGACAAAGGCGCGTATCCGTCCGCGCTAGAGGACCTGGTTGCTGATGGATATCTTCGGAGCCTCCCCGAAGACCCGTTCACACAGTCGGCCTCGACCTGGCAAACGATCTCGTCGGAATTCGACCCGACCGATCCGACCGCGCTCCCAGGGGTGTTCGATGTCCGGAGTGGCGCCCTCGGACAGGCGATCGACGGCACCGTCTACGCGGACTGGTAGGGGGGCGAACTTGACCCGCCGCCCTAACCGGGGGGGCGTCCTGTGCCCGGCCCGGCGCTGCCAGGCTGCGCAATCCCCACCCCCGGCCCGCCGGACCGTGGGACGCCGACGCCGGGACGTTGGTCGGGTGGACCGCCCGTGTTGCCGCGCCCACCGGCTCCGGTGCGTTCGCCGAACCCACCGAACCCCGGTCGAGTGGGGCCGAAACCGCCGGCGTCTCCCGGTTGGACGGGCTGGCCGATGGCACCGACGCCTACCCCGCTACCGCCCACGATCATCGGTTGCGGTTCGGTGTGTCCGCCGAGCAGACCCGCGGCGGTCGGGGTGAAAATCCAGTCAGCGTAATTGCTCAGGCCGTTGAGCTCCATCATGGAGTCCTCGGTGCTGCGGCTACGCACGCCCAGGATGAGGCCACTCTCTTCGTTCTGTTCTCGAGCGGCTTGGGAGAACGGCGTCCGGTTCGACTCTCTGTCGCTACCGGCCTCGGTGGCGGGATTGAGTCCCGGGATGTTCTGGAGCGTGCCCAGGGTGACGATCTCGAACTCGCCGTCCGGCGTCATCGGGTCGGTGTAGGCTTTGCGCAGGAACCGACCCCGCACCAGGGTCTCGACGTTCGGCGGAAATGCGCCGGCGAACTGCTGACCGTAGAGGGTAATCGCGCGCGCGTACTGACCGCCCCGAAAGACCAGTTCGGCTTCCTTTTCGCGCTTCACGAAAGTCTGCCAGGTGGGCATCGCCATGCTCATCAAGAGCCCCAAGACGGCAATAGCGACCAGCAGACCGGCCATGGCGTAGCCGACCTCAGACCTGGGTGACGGTTCCCTATATTGTTCGGTTGGGCCCATGCCGACAACATCAAAAGAGTGGCGATGTTACCACGCGTGCCGGACCGCGTTCTTCGACCGACCCTGGGGTGCCGTGGCCCTGATTGCGACCGTGGGCACGGCTGCGTCGTGCGACAAGATCGCGCTTGTGGCGCCGACCGACGCCATCATCACGATCAGTACGAGCCGGACCGTGCTGCCGCTCAATGGGACGGCCGAAATTCGAGCAGTATCGTCGAACTGAGTGGCACCGCAGTACACAACGGCACGCTGGTGACATTCACCACCGACCTTGGTCGTCTCGAACCGCAAGAGGCGAGAACCAGCAACGGTCAGGCCGTGGTGACCCTGCATGCCGGGACCGAGTCCGGAACCGCCACGGTGCGTGCGTTTTCCGGGGGCGCCCAGAGCGTGGGGGACACCGGCCTGGCGCTGACCATCGGCGCCGCTGCGGCCGAAGCGATGACTGTCACCGCCACGCCGGCTGAGTTGCCGTCGACCGGTGGCAGTTCGACAATTACCGCGGCCGTCATCGATGGCGCCGGTCACCGTCTCGTCGGCGTGCCGGTGACATTCTCGGGTCTATCCGGGTTTCCCAAAGACAGTTGGTTGACGCAATGACTTGATTTTGCCCGTAAACACAGGCTTCATTCCCTCTGTTAGCGTTGTCAGGTTAGCGCCCACGGTGGCAGAGTAGGCGCATGATGAGCCAGCCGCCCAGCTACCGCGGATACCGATTCCCGCCTGAAATCATCAGTCACG
>Ga0310124_10000351_pt1 | contig 31528 bp, 24 predicted proteins | sample CB11b_AW_Bot5_MG_FD_203507 | JGI IMG/M metagenome (GOLD analysis project Ga0310124, IMG submission 203507) | Marine microbial communities from Western Arctic Ocean, Canada - CB11b_AW_Bot5 | ecosystem: Environmental > Aquatic > Marine > Oceanic | place: Canada: Western Arctic Ocean | collected...
GCTTCACCATCAGGACAGGAGATCATTTGGACCGTCGTCAACAACGGCTCTGAGTCAATCTTCATCCTCGGTGATTCCGCCTCGGAAGAAGTTGCTTTCGGGGAGGAAGCCTCGGTCAGTAGCACGACGGATGCCGATGGGGCGAGTTCTCTGTTGTTGGATGCAGAGGGAGGCGAGTTCGCGGGAAGCACTTCTGCTTCCGTGACGGCGCGTGCCTCTGCGGACAATTCAGAGGGTGACACATTGGCGCTCGAGGTAGACTTTTCGGTGACGTGGGACGTTCCTGTACCCGCCGAACTGGCAAGTTTCGCCGGCGACGTCACAGTTGATCAGGACATCCAGTTGCAGTGGTCGGCTTTATCCCAGACGAACAATCTCGGCTGGGAAGTCTACCGCAGTATTGACAATGACGTGTTTGAGAGGGTGAGTGATCTGATTGCTGGTGACGGCACCAGTGACACATTCGGTTCGTTCGACTTCCTGGATCAGGATCTGCCGATGACGAATGTGGTCTACTACTATCTGCGTCAGATCGACCTCAACGGAACGGCGACCCGTTCCAGCACGATTGAGGTGGCACTCGCTCCGACGGCTGGGCTTGAACAGGCACTGCCACTGAACACGACGTTGGCACAGAATTTCCCGAATCCCTTCAACCCTGAGACGACCATTCAGTTTGATCTGGCCGCAGAGATGACAGTCAGTCTCCGTGTTTATGATATCACTGGTCAGGTCGTTCGCACGCTCGTATCTGCGAATCGTTCGGCCGGTACCTACACCGAGTTGTGGAATGGTACCAACGAGCAGGGCGTGAAGGTTGGTAGTGGCGTCTACTTCTACGAACTTAAGGCTGGTGCCTTCAGCTCCAAGAAGAAGATGACCCTGCTGCAATAATGTTCCGGCCCCACTCTCGGGGTTGAGTGAAGAAACCGCCGGGTCCATCGGATCCGGCGGTTTTTCGTTCTCACATAGTGTAGCCACCTAGTCCACCAGGTTGCCCAGCAATTTTGCGGCGGCTATATTCGCGACCTTGACAAGTCGTGCGATCCAGGTGAGGGGTCCCGTCTCGATGAGGGTAGAGGTTCTGTTTTTCGCCGGGGCGCGTGATGCCGTTGGCGCTAGAGCGCTAACGATATCACTACCGGAAGGTTCGACGGTAGAGGCGCTACTGAGTCATCTCGGGGGCGTGTATCCCGCCTTCGCCGGTGTCGGTGCCATCGCACAGACTGCAGTGAACGAAGAGTACGCCGCCAAGAACCAAAGCTTGCAGGAAGGTGACGAGGTCGCGATCATACCTCCCGTGAGTGGTGGTGCAATGGCGGGCAATTTCCGGGTGGTGGAGCGGCCCATTCGGGCCGATGAACTATCTGAGATTGTGCGCAGCCCCGCTGATGGGGCAGTTCTCACCTTCTCAGGGGTTGTGAGGGATCATTCGGAAGGCGTGAGTACGTCTCATCTGTATTATGAGGCCTACGCTCCAATGGCAGAGAAGAAGATGGCCAAACTGGCGCAAGAGGCTCGGACACGGTGGCCAATCGGAGACGTGGCGATGCTACACAGAGTTGGAAGGCTTGAGATCGGTGAGATCTCAATTCTTCTGAGTGTAGCCAGCCCGCACCGGGCGGAGGCCTTCGATGCGTGTCGTTATCTCATCGACCGCCTGAAACAAGAGGTCCCCATCTGGAAGAAGGAAGTCGGCCCGGATGGAGAATTCTGGGTAGAGGGTCCTGGTGAGGCTCCTGCCAATGGCGAGCGCGTAAAGTGATCGTCAATTTCAGTTGGGTCATTCCCGGACGCCTTGCCGGTTTTGGTCTCCATGGGGAGCCCACCCTGAGCGAGTTGCAGTCACTACGTAAGCAAGGGTTGGGAGCGCTGGTGACCTTGACGGAAATGGCTTTGCCGGCAGAGCTAATGCTTGAAGTACAGATCCCATACCGACACCTCCCGGTCCCCGACATGCAGGCTCCCTCACTGGTCCAGATTCGCCAGTTTATCGAATTTGTGGACCAGGCCTGGACGGACAACCTGGCGACTGCCGTGCATTGTCTGGCTGGACTCGGGAGGACGGGTACTATGATCGCCTGTTACCTGGTGCACCAAGGGCACGGCGCCGAGAGTGCTTTGGCCCAGTTGCGTGTCCACCGACCGGGCTCGGTGGAGACGATGTCCCAAGAAAAAACAATTCACGATTTCGCCCGCTCCCTGAACGTATTGGGACAGCGGGTCTGACAACGACAAGAAGCGAACCCCAGTCTTCACTTGATCGGGAGGGGAGGTCTGCACATGGATGCTCCGTATCCGAATTGCCTGAAGTGCCAGCAGGGAGTGATGGTGCCGTTGTCGGATTACGGCAGAGATGGATCGGCGATACATTACAAGGCCTGGGTCTGCACGAGCCCCGATTGCGGCTACAACATCCGTATCGACAACGGAGAGTTGAGTATCGGAAAGGAGCTGAGGGAGTCTTACAAGTAACCCTGGCAGGATCGAGGCCGTCATGCAGCGGTGGTTGACGCGCGACTGGGGTGCGAAGCTGGGAGCCGTCCTGCTCGCTACGGCACTCTGGTTTCATGCCGTCACAGAGCATAGCTACCGCCGGGCACTGGATATCCCTCTGCTCATCGAGGACCCCGCTACGCCGGCGGGCGAAGCCTCCATCGTCCTGTCCAGCGCCGCACCATCTTTCGTGCGTGTTGCCGTCGTGGGTACTGGCAAGGACTTACTCCGTGCTTCGGTAGACGACTTTCTTCTACGGGTGCAAACCCCCTTCGGCCCACCTGGTAGACGACTCAGTCTTCGACTAGAGCCAACCCAGGTTGAGAGCCAATCGGAACTCGATCTGTACGTGCAGGATGTACTTGCTCCCACAGACGTTGTCGTCACTCTCGATCATCTCGAGGAACGCCGTGTTCCTGTCCGGCCACTTGTCGGATTGCGATTGGCCGAGTCCTACACCCAAGTCGGTCCAACGGCCCTCGATCCCGATTCTGTCGATGTATCGGGGCCAGTGACACACCTGCGCGAGATCGCTGCTATTTACACAGACAGTCTATTTCGCGACGGCGTCCGCGATGATGTGGACGTCGACCTGGCCCTTCAGGTCCCCCCTGGCCGTCAACTTTCACTCGGCCAGGATCGAGTCCGGGTGCGGATCGATGTCCAGGAGTTGGCCGAATACCCATTTCTGAATGTTCCAGTGAAGGTCATCGGTGGTCCTCGTGGTGCCGTAGCGGAACCCTCCCGCGTGACCGTTCGTGTCCGCGGTGGTGCGGACCTGATCGGCACTCTGGATCCGGAGAACGACCTTAGACTCACAGTGCGGTATGCCGCTGCCAGTGACGCCACCGGTGGTCTCATCGAGGCGCCGCCCGAGCAACTGTACGAGATCCGCCAGATCATCCCTGCACGCGCCACCATCGTCACACGCTGAACTTGGTCGTCCTCGGAATCGAGACGTCCTGTGATGAGACATCCGCGGCCGTCCTCGGAGCTGATGGTGGGCTGCGATCCAATGTCGTGTTGTCCCAACAGGAGCATGCCCCATATGGGGGCGTCGTGCCAGAACTGGCATCCCGGGCACACATCCGCACCATTGGACCCGTTATCGAACAGGCTCTACGAGAGGCCGGTCTACAACTGGCCCACATCGATGCCATCGCCGTAACCTGCGGTCCAGGGCTGGTGGGATCCCTGTTGGTGGGTGTTAATGCCGCCAAGGGATTGGCCTACGGCGCCGGCCTCGAGCTGATCGGGGTCCACCATCTGGAGGGGCACCTATTTTCGGCCGGGATCGAGCGCAGTCTCGAGCCGCCATTCCTCTCCCTGCTGGTATCGGGAGGCCACACCGAATTGGTCCATGTTCCGAGTTACGGTACTTACCACCATCTCGGCCGAACGCTGGATGATGCAGCGGGAGAGGCCTTCGACAAGGTAGCCAGACTTCTCGATCTGCTGCCGCAAGATCAGTTCGTCGCCGGTGGTAGAGCGGTTGGCGATGCCGCCGAGAGTGGAGATGCCACAGCTATCACCTTCCCTCGGCCGCTGCCCGAGAAGACGGGTCTCGATTTCAGCTTCAGTGGCCTGAAGACCGCCGTGCGCACTGAAATACTGCGTCTAGGTGGCCCCGGATCAGCAGCTGTCCGCAGACTGACTGCTGACCTGGCTGCCAGCTTTCAACAGGCGGTGATCGATGTCCTCGTCGCAAGGACTCTCCACGCCGTGGAACGCACGGGTGCCGTCCGGTGCAGCCTCGTCGGCGGTGTTGCGGCCAACCAAAAATTGCGGTCGGACCTGCAAGTCGCTTTGCGTCGGCTTGGTGTAGACTTGTTCATTCCCAGTCCGCTTCTCTGTACCGACAACGCAGCCATGATCGCCGCAGCGGGACGTTTTCGTCTGTTGGCAGGCGAACGCAGCGGCTGGGACCTGGATGCCCGACCGCGTCTACCGCTGGCGGGCATGCCAGCGTGAGTGATCTTCTCGACACCATCTTCAATATAGATGCGGTATGGCCATGGTTGGTCCTGCTGCCGCTGGCGATCTGGTTCGCGTGGTTTGTCTATCGACGAACTCGGCCCTCAGTGTCCCCCTCGCGTGTCACACTGTTGTGGATGCTCCGCGGGGCGAGTTTCAGTCTCCTGCTGCTACTGCTGGCGGAGCCGATGTTGTCGTATCTGTCCCGGCGAGCGTTGCGGCCCGTAACCGTGACGCTCATCGACACAAGCCCCTCCATGGACGTTGAGCAGGAAGGGGTGACGCGCCTCGCCCGTTTTCAACGAGCCCTGGCCGGGGAACTGGGTGAGCATCTGGATGGACCTATACTGGCATTCTCCTCCACCGCATACGACATCGACGGGGATACTCTTGATCAGTTGAAGAGCATCGGGCAAGCGACGGACCTTGCAGCCGCTCTGCACGCCGGCGTGCGTGCCGTGCCGGATCCGCATTTGCTGGCCGGAATTCTCCTATTAAGCGATGGACGACACAACCTGGGAGAGGACCCGGAGCGAGTCGCTACCCAACTCGGCACGCCGATCTACACTCTGGGACTTGGTTCACAGCATACCCCCGATGACGTGCAGATCGTCGAGGCCGTCCCGACAGGTCCGGTTTTCGCCGGGAGGCCGGCTCGAATTCTGCTACGACTGCGCCGTTGGGGTTTTCAGGATAGCACTGTCGTTATACGTATCGCTGAAGGAGATGATACCCTTCGCGAAATCGAATTCCCTCTCGGCACGGCTGGCCAGCAGCAGCAAGTGGAGCTATCTGTCCCCTCACTGAGTGCGGGACCCCACCTGCTTCGAGTCTCCGTGGTCCCTCGAGACGGAGAGCTCCCGCCGCACAACAATCAGGCACTGGTGTCTCTGCGCGTACGCCACAATCGTCTCCGTGTGCTGATGTCCTGCCGCCGCCCCGGCGCCGAATCCGCCTTCATAGGCCGCACACTGAAGGCAGACTCGACGCTGCAGATCGACGAATTCATCGGTCGCAGGGACGGCGGTTTCTACGGGTCGGAACCTTTTCCGCAGAAGCTTGCCGCGTATGACGCCCTGATCCTATTGGACGAAGTACCGGCGACCATCGCCCCAGGTGATCTGCAGACGTTCGTCGCAGAGGGTGGTGGACTGCTCCTGCAGAAATTGGCGCCAGAGAAGGGTGGCCTATCCGCAGAGTTGGAGGAGCTTCTCCCCACGATCGCGGGTCCGACGACCAGTGTCCGGGGACAGGAGCCATTGCGCCTCGGTCGAGACGCATCCAGTCATGCCATCGGTCGGTTCCTGGTCGGTCGACGTCAAGCTGAGGCAGCAGGGGACCCCTGGCAACGGTTGCCCCCTCTACTGCTGCGTCTGCCGCGGCTCCGTGCAAAACCGGTCGCTCATGTGCTGCTAGCGGCGTCCGACGGTGATCCAGTCGTCGTTGCTGGCGCCTTCGGCGCAGGTCGAATCATCCAGGTTGCAGGCACGGGTTTTTGGCGTCAGAGTCTATTCGGCGGGGGTGGTGGTGACGATCAGCAGACGGTGCGCAGATTCTGGCGCAGCGCCATTCACTGGCTGGCGGTGGCTGAGCCGGGGGGGCGTGTCCGAGCCTCCAGCGAACCTATCTATCGTTCCGGTGAGCCTGCCGTTGTTACAGTCGAGGTATTCGACGAACTGAACGAGCCTTTGACGGATGCACAAGTCGAGTTGCTGCTGGCACCCGGTGGGCGCCTGGTCTCCCTGGACCCGCAGGCTCCCGGACGATACCGTGCCGAAATTGCGGGTCTGGATGTGGGCACCCACTCCTTCCGTGTGACCGCCCGGTATGGCGACACCGACATCGGACAGAACGAAGGGTCCTTCATCGTCGAGAGCCACACATTAGAGTCTGCTGATCTTCGTGGTGATGCAGAGATGCTCGCAGCCATCGCGCGAGCCAGCGGCGGCGCCTATCGTGAATTGGGGCAGTGGGCGGAGCTGTCCCATCTGCTGCGGCCGTTGCCGGTTCTTGTGGAAGAGGAACAACGTCTCGGAGTGGAAGTCAGACATCTGGGTTGGCTGATATTACTGACGGGACTCTTGGCGGCGGAATGGATCTTGCGCAAGCGCTCAGGGATGTTATGAGATGGTTCGTTGGTGGCACCGTCCTGGTGGGGGCTCTGCTAAGCCCATCACTTCCGGGGGCACAAGTCATGCTCTGGGAAGTGATGGCAGACCCAACCGGTAGCGACCACCATGACGAATTCGTTGAGCTGACGAACTCGAGTCACACGGACACACTCGATCTGTCGGGTTGGAAGCTGGGTGACGATGATGAGTTGGATCGGATCGTCGATGCGGGGGAGGGCACGAAACTGGCACCCGGCGCCCTCGCTCTTGTACTGGATGGTAGTTACAAGGGCGCATCGGCGGCGTACGATTCGGTGCGAAAGTTGGCGAGAATCGTTACTATTGAAGACCGGGCTTTCGGGCGGGCAGGATGGTCCAACTCAACTCCCGAGCAGGTCGTTCTCGTGAGTGCCGTCGGTGACACCGTCGACCTGTTCGGCTACGATCCTTCGGCGGGGCGTCCAGGTTACTCCTGGGAGCGCCGGCAGGCCGACTTCACCTGGCAACTGTCGGGAAAACTCGGTGGTACACCTGGGCAACCGAACAGCGCCGATCAGGCGCCGTCCACAGCAGGCCAGGTAGATATCGAACTGTCGCCCGATCCTTTTGTCGAGCGCCTGCAGATTCTATGTCGCCTGCCGGCGGCACCGGCACTGTTGTCAGTGCGGATCTACGATGTTGAAGGGACGCTGGTGGCGCGATTGCGGGATTGGCAGCCGGCAGCCCTCGAAGAGATCCTTGTTTGGGATGGTCGCAAGATCGACGGGCGACCGTGTGCGTCAGGCCTTTACGTCGTTTCCATCCAGGCCAGCGCCGGTGGTCGGATGGTACAGGGCAAAGCCGTCGTCGCAAGACAGTAGTAGCAGCACCAGCATTTCGAAACGTCGATCCCCATCGACGACATGCAGCCCTACCCCGGTTGCCGTTTTACTCCTCGCCGTCCTCGTTTTCGCCAGCGGCGCGCTTCTTTAGCGCGCGATTGATCACAGCATATGACCGAACTCGCAGAACGCTTCGTCGCGGGACGCAAGGGATCGCAGATCTCAGGTGTTCTACTCACCGCCATCGGGACCTTTCTGCTCGTCAGTCTGGTCTCGCATTCTCATTTTGACCCGCCGAATTCCAGCCGATTCGACGGTGGTACGATCAACTGGGCAGGGCAGGTCGGTGCGCATGTGTCGTACAGCCTGTTCACCGCCGTCGGTCTGAGTGCATATGTGCTGCCCTTACTCGCCCTGTTGTGGGCGTGGAATCGTCTGCGTCGCAGGGGGGCCCGCGCTGATGCTACACGCACCATAGGCCTGCTGGGAGTGGCGGGATTTCTATCGATTGCATCCGGACTCCCCACTTGGTCAGCCTATACGACATTTGAGTTGGGTGGGTGGCTGGGCACCTGGGCGGCGAGTGCATTTCTGGTTCCCTACACGGGTCGTGTGGGCTCGACAATTCTGTTGTCGGCCTTGGTACTGGCTTCCATTCTGCTTGTGACCGATCTCGATCCACGACGATTGCTGCCACTGATGGTACTCATTGGCAAGCACCTGAGTTCGAGTTGCCGTCGCGCCCTTACCGCATGTCGATCGGTGCAACTACCCTCATTTCGACGCCAGCGAGATGCCGAGGAGGACTCGGAGCCGGAAGAGGATGATGAGGACGAGGAGGACTTCGTTGAGGAAACGCTTTCGATGACCGAGCGTCTACCGACCATAAGTCTCGATACAGTTCCTGACCCGGAGCCGACACCCAAGGCCGTCGCAGCGCCTATTGTGCGCCCAGTCCCTAAGCAGACGGCTGCTCCAGCTCCCGGAAACGGTCTCTCGAAGTCGAAAACGACGACGGCTGACAAATCCAAGACGCGCAAGAAACCTGGGCGCTACAAGATCCCAGTTGTCGCGCTGTTGGATCCTGTGCCCAATGACAGAGGAGAGATGGATCGCGAGGTGCTGCTGGAGAATGCGAAGATCCTTGAAGAGGCGCTGGCGAACTTCGACGTCGTGGGCAAAGTCGTGGAGGTGAGCCCTGGTCCGGTAGTTACCCGTTACGAGGTCGAGCCGGCTGCTGGCGTCAAGGTCAGCCGTATCTCTGCCCTGGCGGATGATCTGGCGCGGGTGATGAGCGCCCAAGGTATTCGCATCCAGGCGCCTGTGCCAGGCAAGTCCGTGGTCGGTGTCGAGATCGCCAATCAGCATCGAGAGACGGTGTATTTGCGGGAGATCATCGACTCGCCAGTCTTCAAGAAGGCGTCGTCTGACATCACGATGGCCCTGGGCAAGACGATCTCAGGAGAGATTTTGGTTACCGACCTGGCAAAAATGCCTCATCTGCTGGTTGCTGGGGCCACGGGGGCCGGTAAGAGTGTCTGTATCAATGGCCTCATCTGCAGTATTCTTCTGCGTGCTACGCCGGATCAGGTTCGATTGCTGATGGTGGATCCCAAGGTGGTGGAACTGACGATGTACAACGACATTCCACATCTGCTCGCACCGGTCATCACCGAGCCAAAAAGGGCCTCTGAGGCACTCAAGTGGGCGGTGGCAGAGATGGAGATGCGGTATCAAAGTCTGGCACGGATGTCGGTGCGCAATCTGGCGGATTACAACACCAAGGTCGAAAAGGTGCTCGCAGAACGAGAGGCGGCGGGGGATGCTGGAGCTGAGACAGAGGATGCAGCGGCGGGCGAGGAACTGCGTAAGTTGCCATTCATCGTCATCGTCATCGATGAATTCGCCGACCTGATGCTCACCGCTCCAGCGGATGTAGAGACATCGCTTATGGGTCTGGCGCAGAAGTCGAGAGCTGTGGGAATCCACATCATCCTCGCGACGCAGCGACCTTCCGTGAATGTCATCACGGGTGTGATCAAAGCGAACTTCCCCTCTCGCATCGCCTTCCAGGTCGCTTCCAAGATCGACTCGCGCACAATCCTCGACATGAATGGTGCCGAACGATTGCTCGGCAAGGGGGATATGCTGTTCCTACAGGGTGGTCAAGGTGAACCGGTTCGTGTCCATGGGGCTTTCATCTCCGGAGACGAAACGGAACGGCTTGTGGCCAAGATCAAGGAGAGTGGCTACGAAGCCGAAGACGTTGAGGTATTTGCCGGGCGCGGTGACGCCGCCGGGTCTGCCGCCGACCGAGACGAGTTGTTCGAGGAAGCCGTTGCGATTGTTCTGGATTCAAAGCAGGCGAGTACCTCCTTCCTGCAGCGACGCATGAAGGTCGGCTACTCCCGGGCAGCGCGTCTCATGGATGAGTTGGAGTTTGCCGGCATCGTGGGACCCGCCGAGGGTGCCAAGCCACGGGAGATTCTGGTGGAGTCCGGGGTCAGTGCCTATGCCGAAGAGGAAGAGCCATCGTGAGTCGTGGCACCAACATGTGGCACTGGTTCGCCACTGCAGCCTTGTTGTTGCCGGTTTCTGTGCAGGCCATAACCGGTGCCGAGGTCATCGAACGGATGCAGGAGCGATTTGCCGACGCCAAATCCTATGAGGCCCGCTTCGAGAAGCGCTTTTACTGGGCCGTTCTCGACAAGAGTCTGTCTCGTCAAGGGCGGATCTACACCCGTCGTCCGGGACAGTTTCGGGTGGAGGTCGAAGGCGGAGATCTCGTTGTCGCCGACGGCGGCACGATCTGGGCCTACAACAAGGCCAACGATCAGGTGATCGTGTCCCACTACCGTGGGGAGTTGCGAACGCCGTGGGAGATCCTGGTGCAGTATACGGAAGGATACCGGACCGTTGCGGTGGAAGAATCCAAGCAGGACGGTCGGGAGATATACAAGGTGACGTTGCAGCCAAGGGAGAACATGCCGACCCATCTTCGGCTCAAGCGCCTGCGGGTCTGGGTTGACCGCAAACACTGGCATCTGCTGCGGGTCGAACAGGTAGAAGCCAACGACGACGTTCGTACCTACGTGCTCACCGGTCACCGCATCAATAAGAAACTCAAAGACGAGCTCTTTGAATTTCAAGTCCCGGATGACGCTCAGGTTGTCGATCAGCGCACGTCCCCTGGCGGATCGTGAAATTCAGTCTCTTCGTTCCCATCACGTTGGCCGGTTTATGCGCCGTGACGCCCGCCCGCTCGGCCGACGCGGTGTGGGTCTTTCTCGCTGACAAGATCGATGAAGAGGGTCGGCGCATAGACTGGCCCCCCCCACCAAAGGTGGTCCGGAGCCAGCAACTCGACCTGCCGTTGGATGACAGCTACCTGCGCGCAGTGGAGTCGGCGGCTACCGAAATTCGTCAACGGTCCCGGTGGTTCAATGCCGTCAGCGTGACGGCGACGCCCGAGCAGGTGGAGGATCTGCGTGACCTGCCATTCGTCATCAACGTGCGTCCTGTGCACACTGTCGGCCGTACGCCGGATGTCGATGGCCTGCCCTTGGCGTTCTCCTCCAAGTCGGCAACACTGAACTATGGCGAGTCCTTCGAGCAGATCGCAGCCGTAGGAGTACATCTGTTACATGCTCGCGGAGTCATGGGGCTGGGTGTCCGCATCGCCGTTATCGATGCGGGCTTCAACTGGCGAGACCACCGTGCCTTTGCCGAGCTCAAGGTCATCGCCACACGCGACTTCCTCAATGGTGACAACGTCGTAGCCGATGAATTCGACGAGCCCGTGACGGGCAACGAATTCGAGAATGATCAGAATCACCATGGCACCAGGGTGCTGGGTGTGCTCGCAGGTTATGATCCTGGGCAGCTGATCGGCGTCGCCCCCGAGGCAGAGTACATCCTGGCCAAGACGGAGTTTGGGCTCATCGGCGAAGACGGCCAGGAGCGCGAGCCAGCAACCGAGGAGGACCGCTGGATTGCCGCCCTTGAATGGGCCGACAGCCTCGGGGCGCAGGTGGTCAACTCCTCCCTCGCTTACACCACATTCGAAGACTCGACTGGCTATACGTATCAGGACCTAGATGGCGCAACGGCACTCACCACACGCGCCGCGGAGTTGGCTGTCGCTCGGGGAATCGTCGTCGTCAACGCCGCCGGCAACGATGGCAATAAAGCCTGGCACTACATCTCCGTGCCCGCCGACGGCGCCGGTGTGATCGCCATCGGTGCCGTCGACCCGGTGAATGCAAGCCTCGCCTATTTCAGTTCGAGGGGGCCCACGGCGGACGGTCGCATCAAGCCGGATGTCGTAGCACCAGGTCAACGGATCGTCACCGTCAGCGGTGGCAGTTCCGGTTCTTCGGCAGAACCCTTCAGTTTGCAGCAATACCGCCGTCTGAGTGGTACATCGTTCTCGACGCCCATCGTCAGTGGCGCCTGCGCGCTGCTGCTGCAGCTACATCCGGAATGGACCCCGGGCCAGGTGGCGGATGCCTTGCGTTCAACCGCGGTCGATCTGGGGCCCGCCGGCGCCGATACGCTTTTTGGCTGGGGTCTGATCGACATGGTAGCCGCCAGCGGTCTGCAGGCCATCATACCCGACAACAGTCTGGCTTCGGCCCCCTTCCCCAATCCTGCGCGCGGATCCTCACCGGTCATCCACTTTCCGGTCGCCCTGCAGTCGACCCAGGATGTGTCATTGTCCCTATTTGACGCCGCTGGAGAGCTCGTTGCCCGTACCGAACCACGGCATCTGCCAGCCGGCGAATACACTGTTGCCGGACTGGCGCCGCGCTGGGATGTGCCCCCCCATCTGGCAGATGGGATCTACCTTTATGTGTTGGCGGGTACGACCTTCAGTCGCACCGGCAAGGTGGCGATTCTGCGTACTCGCTAAAGAGTCCTCTGCTGGTCAAAATGTGGCCAGCGGATCGGTGAGCGAGTACCTTGGTTGCAGGCAAGAGCCCATGATGACAAATCCTTCCCGCACGGTGCGGCGCGTGCTGCCCGATCCTCGGACGCAACAGAAACGGCGCATGCGGACGCTGAACCGCATCGTGTTGTTGTGCAGTGCCCTGTTCATACCTCTTTACCTCGCTATCCGACTCACCGGCGGTTCCGCAGAGAAGCTCGAAAAGCTGCCCGATCTACTGAGTCGGATCAAAACGCCCGTTCTCTGGCAGGTACCTGAGGACGGTGTGCGCTACGAGTCGTTTTTTCATGGGTATCCGGAGGACGGCTACAAATTCGTCGTCGTCCGAGTGCAGATGGAAGCGCGGATGAAGATCGGTTATCCCGTGGTACCACGGTGCTTCCAACTGATCGATGACACGGGGATCCATCACTACCCGAAGTCGCACTCGCCGATGTTCATTCATCTCGGCGACAGATTTCAACTGGACCTCGGGGACACCCTCGATGAGGAGTTGCTCTTCGAGATTCCTGAGACGACCAGCACGGATCGACTCACTTTTGAACGTTACCAGGAATAGGACAGCAAGATGGCCACACTCGACGAGACGATCAGCGGATGTCAACAACGATTGGAACGGTTACGGGGGTATCTTTGACGTCGAACCGAAACGTGAGAAGCTGACCGAACTCGAAGAGAAGATGGGGCAGGGCGACTTCTGGAATGACCGCCAGAAGGCGGAAGCCGTGTCCCGCGAGGCGCGCGAGTTGAGTGACGTCATCGAGCCATTCGATGGTCTGGATCGACGCTTGGCAGATCTGGGCGAGTTGCATGAGATGAGTGTTTCGGAGGGGGACGACGAATCCCTCGCCGAATTGGCGACGGACGCGGCACAGCTCGCCGGGGAGCTCGACCAGATGGAGTTTCTCGCGATGTTGTCCGACGAGGACGACTCGAAGGATGCCATCATCGAGATCCATCCCGGGGCGGGTGGCACGGAGGCGACGGACTGGGCGGAGATGCTGATGCGCCTGTACCATCGCTGGATCGAGCGCCGTGAGTTTGAGGCGGTGGTGATGGATCTGCAGCCGGGGGACGAGGCTGGCATCAAGTCGGTGACGATCGAGGTCAAGGGTCGATATGCCTACGGCTACCTCAAAGCCGAAGCCGGCGTCCATCGGCTTGTGCGTATCTCACCCTTCGATGCGCAAAAGCGACGGCATACCTCTTTCGCCAGCGTCTTTGTTTATCCGCAGGTCGATGCCATGCCGGACGTTGTGCTGAAGGACGAGGATCTGCAGATCGATGTGTACAAGGCGGGTGGCGCGGGTGGCCAGCACGTCAACAAGACCTCCTCCGCCGTACGCATGACGCACCTGCCCACGGGGATCGTGGTCTCCTGTCAGAATGAGCGTTCGCAACTGAAGAACAAGGGCACCGCCCGCAAGGTGTTGACCTCACGGGTGTACGACTTCTACAAGAAAGAGGAGTTGAAGAAGATGGCGGATGTGGAGAGTTCGAAAATGGCGATCGATTTCGGTAGCCAGATTCGCTCCTACGTCTTCCAGCCATACACACTGGTGAAAGACCATCGGACAGGACATGAATCCGGCAACGTCCAGGCCATCATGGACGGCGATATCGATGGATTTATCGAGGCCTTCCTGACGGCTGGGCGGGCAAGTTAGGGGCATCGTGTCGTACGAGCTATTTATCGCCAGGCGTTATCTCAAATCCAAGCAGCGCTCCGGATTTCTTTCTGTCATCAGTTTTATCGCCGTGGGTGGGGTCATCCTCGGTGTGGCGGCACTGGTCATCATGCTATCCGTGACGAATGGGTTCTCCGGTGAGGTCAAGAACCGCCTGATCGGTATGAATGCTCATGTCAGTATCAGTCGTTACCATGGCGCCCCCATTGAGAGGGCGGATACCTTGCTGAGTCACGTGGTCGGTGTGCCCGGTGTTCTGGGGGCGGCGCCCATCGTCGAAGGCAAGTTGATCATTGCCACAGATCACGAGACGACGGCTACAGATGGTGTCATCCTCTGGGGTATCGATCCGCTGACTTTTGCCGATATTTCCGACCTGCCCGACCACCTGCAGTATGACGCTGATGGGCAATTTCATTTCGACCCACCGCAGGGCGAGCAGTACCCCGGCATCGTCGTGGGGGCCTCGCTGGCCAATCGTCTACGCATTGGCATTGGGGATCGCGTCTATCTGCTGTCGCTCCTGCAGGAGAAGTCCCTGGAGGAGATGCTGATGGATGGGCTGCGTCCCAAGTTGCATCCCTTCATCGTGACCGACCTGTTCGCCAGTGGCATGTACTACTACGATGACACCTACGCCGTAATCGCTCTCGATGAAGCCCGGCGCGTGCTGGCCATGGAAGGCGCATCCTCCATCCACATACGTCTCGGTGACCTCGACGATGCTACGGATGTAAGACACCGACTCGACAGCGACCTTGGGTATCCCTACTTGGTCTCGGACTGGACGCAGCAGTTTCCCGAACTGTTCCACTGGATGGAACTCGAGAAGATCGTGATCTTCACCGCCCTGAGCTTGATCATCGTCGTCGCCGCCTTCAACATCATGTCGATCCTGACGATGTCGATTCTGATCAAGACGCCCGAGATCGGCATTCTGCGAGCCATGGGTGCTCGCGCCAAAGGCATCGGTCGGGTCTTCGTCTTCCAGGGTCTGTTCATCGGCGTCTTTGGCACAGCCCTGGGATGTCTGATCGGACTTGCCGTCTGTGTCGTTCAGGACCGTTTTCAGATCGTCACCATTCCCAGCGACATCTATATCATCAGCTCCCTGCCCGTGGACATGCAGCCTCTCGACTTTCTGGCTGTGTCCACCATGAGTGTCATCGTATGTCTGTTGGCAGCCACGATTCCGGCGCGTAGAGCGGCTTCTCTGGAGCCCGTCGAAGCCATTCGTTACATCATGTGAAGAGCTATGGCGAACCTCGATACACTCGCACCAGACGCAAGGCCGGACGGGGCCCAGGCGAATGTGATCCTGCGGGCGGAGAATCTGCGCAAAAAATATCGCACTGGGGAGGAAGATCTCGAAGTGCTACGGGGTGTGAGTATAGAACTGCGCGAAGGAGAAACGGTTGCCATCACCGGTGCATCCGGCGTGGGGAAGAGTACGCTACTCCACATCCTTGGCGCCCTCGATCGTCCGACGGAAGGCAGCCTGCACATCCGTGGCGTCGACGTACTCGATCTCGACGACGACGAACGGGCCGAGTTTCGTAGCGCCCACGTGGGTTTCGTCTTTCAGTTTCACAATCTGCTGCCTGAGTTCACGGCGCTGGAGAACGTGATGATGCCGGCATTGATCGCGCGCCATGCCGACGGCATGGAGGCCAGAGCGCGAGGACTGCTGGAGCAAGTCGATCTGGCTCAACGTCTCGACCACCGCCCTGGTGAACTGTCCGGGGGTGAGTGTCAGCGCGTGGCGGTCGCTCGAGCCCTGGTCATGAAACCTGAGTTGGTGCTCGCCGACGAACCTTCGGGGAACCTGGACGACGTGGCGAGCCGTCGCCTGCATGATCTGATGCGAGAACTTGCCCGCGTCGAGAATCAGGCATTCCTCGTCATGACCCACGACCGCGATCTGGCGGCGAGTCTCGATCGCACAGGTCACATCGACGGCGGGATTCTGGAGTTATGTTGAGGCCATGATCTGCGACGCGTGCAAGGAGCAAGAGGCAACGATCGAGTTCACGGCCGTGGTCGGGGACGAGAAGAAGACGATGCATCTCTGTCCGCAGTGTTCGAAAAAGGAGAGCGAGAAACAAGCGGAGTCGCCAACTCCGAAAGTAAAGCCATCGCCTGTAGCTTCAATAAAGAAGGTAAACGTCGTCATCGGCCAGCTGACGGCGTCTGAAGCACAAAAGGATCCCTGCCCCGGTTGTGGCATGACGTACGAAGAGTTTCGCAAGATCGGCCGACTTGGATGTTCGCAGTGTTACGATGCTTTCGGACGGTCCTTGCGCCGCTTGTTGAAGCGCATCCATGGTTCCGATGCGCATGTCGGCCGTGGACCCCGGCCACTCGAGGACAAGGCCCGGGCGCCGGCGACGGCGCCAGAAGAGACAAGCCAGGACCTCGAGGATCTGCGGCAGGCACTGGATGCTGCAGTTGATGCCGAAGAGTATGAACGGGCGGCAGAACTGCGTGATCGGATTGCACGCCAGCAGGAGCGCGACGTCAGTGAAACTTGATTCGTTGATTCGCACCGCACCCAGTTGGATGAGTGGTGCTGATGACGCGGATGGAATCGTACTCAGTTGTCGGGCAAGATTGGCCCGAAATCTGGCAAATTACCCCTTTGCCACTCGTATCACACGGCCGCAACAACAGCAGGTGATCGATGAAGTTCTGGCGGCGGCCAAGTCCAGTCGCTCCATGAGCACCGCCACCTACTTCGGCATGAGCGTGCTTGACGGTGACGAACGCCGGGTACTCGTCGAACGACATCTCATCAGCCCAACCCTCGCCGATGAGAAGGGGGAGCGAGGCGTTCTCTTCAACCAGGACGAGTCGCTCAGTGTGATGATCAATGAAGAGGATCACCTGCGACTGCAGGCCATTTCGCCAGGCACGAGGGGTCGTGAGGCCTTCACCGCCATCTGCGCCTTGGACGACGAACTGCTTGCCGCGATCGATTGCGCCCATGACTCGAGGTTGGGTTTTCTGACCGCCTGCCCGACAAACACAGGCACTGGCCTGCGCCTCTCTGTGCTGATTCATCTACCGGCACTCGTTCTGACAGAAGACATGGAGCGAGTTTTGCAGGGATTGGGTCAGTTGTCCTTCACGGTCAGAGGAATGTATGGGGAAGGCTCGAATGCAGCGGGAAATCTCTTCCAGATATCGAACCAAGCGACCCTTGGCGCGTCTGAGGAGAGCATTCTCGAGGAGTTGATTCGAATCACCGAGCAACTCGTCGGGTTTGAGCGTGAGGCTCAGGATTCACTACGACAGGAAGCCCGCGGGCAGGTCGAGGACAAGGTCTGGCGGGCCTTCGGTCTGTTGTCCCAGGCCCGCATCCTGACGAGTCAGGAATTCATGAATCTACTGTCTGCCGTGCGCCTGGGGTGTACCCTGGGCCTTGTGACGGGAGTACCGTCAAGCTTCCTCAACCACCTCATGATTGCGACGCAGCCATCACATCTCAGAGCGGACGCCGGACGCGGACTGACGCCGGCGGAGAGGGACTTGCGGCGGGCCGAAATCGTCCGGAACAAACTGTCGGAAGTTACGAATTCATAGACACTTGCGGTATTTTTGCCAGCTCCCATCCAACCTTGACACTAGACTGGCCCACGTGTAATTTGAGCAAAATACAATCATCTGGAGGTACCCGTACATGAACAACATGTTCACCGACGGCGTGAAGCGTGTCATGCAGTATGCGCGCGAAGAATCGGCGCGCCTCGGACACAACTACATCGGCACCGAGCACTTGCTCCTGGGTATCATCAAAGAGGGCAAGGGCAAAGCAGTTACCGTTCTGACCAATCTCGGGCTCAACCTCGAAACGGTGAAGCAGTCCGTCGAGGATTATGTGGCTACGTCAGGCGGTACCATGACGATCGGCGAGGTGCCTTTCACCCCCCGCGCCAAGCAGATCCTGGAAGTCGCAGCCAACGAGGCTAAGGAGATGAAGACGCAGTTCGTCGATGTCGAACATCTCCTGTTGGCGCTGTTGAAGGACAAGGAGGGTGTCGCCGCCCAGATTCTTGCTGCCTTTGGGGTGGACTATAAGAGCGCCATGGAGGAGACGGTCGCTGTCCTTGAGGGCAAGACGACGGGCTCCAAGGAGAAGGGGAAGAAGAGCAAGACCCCCTTTCTGGATCATTTTGGCCGCGACCTGACACAGATGGCCCGCGAGGGCAAACTCGATCCGGTGATCGGGCGCGAGAAAGAGATCGAGCGTGTCACGCAGATCCTCTCTCGTCGCAAGAAGAACAACCCCATTCTTATCGGTGATCCCGGTGTTGGCAAGACGGCAATCGTCGAAGGGTTGGCGCAGCGTATTGTCGAAAAGCGCGTGCCCCAGATCCTGCTCGACAAACGCCTCGTCACGCTGGACATGGGTGGTGTGGTTGCGGGTACCAAGTACCGCGGTCAATTCGAGGAGCGGATCAAGGCGGTTCTCAACGAGCTGCACCAGAATCCCGATGTCGTGATCTTCATCGACGAGTTGCACACCATCGTTGGCGCGGGCAGTGCCGAGGGTACGCTCGACGCCTCGAATATGTTCAAACCCGCACTGTCCCGCGGTGAACTGCAGTGCATCGGCGCGACGACGATAGATGAATATCGCAAGCATATCGAGAAGGATGGCGCGCTGGAGCGTCGATTCCAATCGATCATGGTCGAGCCGCCCTCGGTGGCCGATACGATCGAGATCCTCAAGGGACTGCGGGCAAACTACGAGAGCCACCATCATGTCACTTTTTCGGACGATATCATTGCCTACGCGGTGCGTCAGTCCGACCGGTATGTGTCCGATCGCTATCTACCGGACAAAGCGATCGACATTATCGATGAAACGGGGGCGCGAGTACATCTTGCCCGGTTGAACCCGCCTGAGGAGATCGGCGCCCACGAGGCCCAGATCCAGGAGATCGATCGGAAGAAGATCGAATGCTCAGAAAAGCAGGAGTTTGAAGAGGCCGCTCGTTTGCGAGATGAGGCGCATAGCCTGCGTGAAAGTCTGCAGCAGAAGCGCCACGCCTGGGAGGAAGAGGTGCGCAACGAGGTCGTCGAAGTCAGCGAAGACGACATCGCCGAGGTGATCTCCTCCGTTACGGGCGTACCGATGCAGCGTCTTGCCGCCAGCGAGACGGAACGGCTGCTGGATATGGAAGGGGAACTTCAGAAGCAGGTGGTGGGTCAGGAAGTTGCGACCTCCATGGTCTCCAAGGCGATTCGTCGAAGTCGTGCCGGCTTGCAAGATCCCAAACGTCCCATTGGTTCTTTCTTTTTCCTAGGACCGACCGGCGTTGGCAAGACCTATATGGCGAGGAAGCTGGCGGAATTCCTCTTTGGCGACGAAGAGGCATTGATCACCGTCGATATGTCGGAGTACATGGAAAAGTTCACTGTGTCCCGGCTTATCGGTGCACCTCCAGGATATGTTGGCTTCGATGAAGGGGGCCAACTCACAGAGCGCGTGCGTCGTCGGCCATATTCCGTCATTCTCCTCGACGAGTTGGAGAAGGCGCATCCGGATGTTTTTAATATCCTGCTGCAGATTCTCGATGAGGGAAGGCTGACGGACAGCACCGGCCGCAAGGTCGACTTCCGCAATACGGTTCTGATTATGACCTCCAACGTCGGCACCCGCGAGGTCGGCTCCGGTGGTGTTCTCGGCTTCGGCAAGACAGATGACGAGACGATGCAGGCGATGATGGAAGAAAAAGTCAACGATGCGATGAAGAAGGCCTTCAACCCTGAGTTCTTGAACCGTATCGACGACACCGTCATCTTCCACTCACTCACGCGCGAGGATATCGCGCAGATCATCGATATCTTCCTTGAGGAGTTCAAGACGCGGCTTGTCGATCGAGACATTCAGGTTCGCATCACGCCCGGGGCCAAGAGTCTGATTGCTGAGAAGGGCTTTGATCAGCAATATGGCGCTCGTTATCTGCGGCGGACGGCACAGAAGCTGCTTGAGGATCCTCTCGCAGAAGAGATCCTGCAGGGCAACTTTCCTCAAGGCAGTCGTATCCGCGTCACGAAGAAGGGCGAGGCGCTGGTCTTCGACGAAGAGCGAGATGCTGCCGAAGTGGTAGAAGAGAAAAAGCCCGAGGCGGCAGGACAGTAGCCTTTTCGATCCAATGTAGCGCTATTGCAGACCGGCGCTCTACGAACAAAGCCGCTCTATCACGAGGTCTTAAGCGATAGTGCGGCTTTTTCGGCTTATTCAGTCGGCAGACCGCCGACGCAACGGAGTATCTGAAGATGTGTAACGCCCACAACCGTTCCGTCAGCCGCTTTGGAATGTTCTTCGTCAGCGTTCTGCTGGCGGTGCCTGCCCTGGCCCAGACGATAATTCAGGAAGTAGAGATACAGGGAGACTTCAAGCGGGTCGCCGAGTCCTTGATTAGGTCCACCGTGGGTCTGAAACCTGGGATCGAACTGTCGCAGGAAAATGTGCAGGAAGCGGTCCGTGCTTTGCAGCGCTTGCACGTGTTTTCCGATATCCAACTCTACGCTGACGAAAGTGATGTGGGTCCTGGCGTGAAGCTGATCGTCGTTGTCCGTGAACATCCTACGCTTGAAGGGGTTCGATTCAAGGGCCACAAGGAGATCAAAGAGAAGGATATGAAGGAGGCTGTGGGCCTCGTCGCCGGTCAGGTGGTGGCGCCGAAAGATGTTGCCAGGGGCCGCCAACGTATTCTCGAGTTGTATGGAGAGAAAGGTTACCTGCGAGCCGAGGTCGTAGGCCAGCTGTTCGATGCGGACGAAACGGGCACCGTCTTCCTGCAGTTTGATATCGAGGAGGGGGACAAGGTCAAGATAGCCGCGGTCAACGTGGTCGGGAACGAGGCCATCGATAGCGGTACAATCCGCAAGCAGATGGAGACCAAACCGAAGCGTTGGTGGCGCAAGGCCGAGTTCAAAGCCGACACCTATCAGGAGGACAAGGAGCGCATTCTCGCGTTCTATCGCTCCAAAGGGTATCAGCAAGCGATCATCGTGGCCGATTCCATCTACTATGACGATAGTCGCCGCCGCTTGTTCATCGATATCGAGGTCGAGGAAGGTCAGCAATACCGCGTTGGCAAGCTCTCCTGGGAGGGGGCCGAACTTTTTGCTCCGGCGGAACTGGCCCAGCAGCTCAGAGTGAAGGAAGGGGATGTTTTCCAATTTTCTTCACCGGAACTCGCGTATCTGGCCAAGTCCACGTATTTCGAACGTGGTTACCTGGACACTGAGATTATCCCCCGAGAGACGATTCGGGGCGACAGTATCGACGTATTCTTCCAAGTCTTTGAGGGCGAGCCCTGGAAGATTCGACGCATCGACTTCACCGGCAATGTGAAGACTCGTGAGAAGGTGCTGCGCCGTGAAGTCTCATTACTGCCTGGTGACGTGTTCAAGTCGAGTCAGTTGCAGGAGAGCCAACGGCGATTGTATATGCTGGGGTATTTCAAGGACGTGCAGTTCCAACAGCACGCCACACCTTCGGTTGACGACGAAAAGTTCATCGACCTGGCTTTTAACGTTGAGGAGCAGCGCACAGGCGCCGCCTCGATGGGTGCTGGATACAGTGACCGTGACAAGCTGGTGGGCACCATCGGCCTGCAGATTCCGAACTTTCGCGGCATGGGGCAAAATCTGGACTTCAGCTGGGAATTCGGCACGCGACGCGAGCAGTTTCTGATCGGTTTCACCGAACCCTGGTTGTTCGATACCCCAACGAGCTTCTCCTTTCGTGTCTATACCCTGAATCAGAAGTATTTTGACAGCTTCGCCTTTCATCGCAACTCTGTGAGTGTGCGGGTGGGACGCCGCTTGAAGAGACCGGCGTACTCATCCGTATCTCTCGGATATGAGTTGCGAGACGAGCGCTACAGCGATTTTGCTTCGGACTACGATGAGAGAAGTCAGAGCAGTCCAAGTTTCACACCGCGCACCACCTCCAGCCTGGAGCTGATTTTCCGTCGAGATACCAGAGATCTGCCCGACTTTCCCACGAGTGGCTCCGTCATCAGTTACACGCCCGAGGTGGCTTCTTCTTTTATCGCCGGCGATGTCGATTTTCACCGGCACGAGTTGAACTTCAACGTGTACCGCCCGAGTTTTTGGAAATTCGTCTTCGCCTTGGAGTCGAAATTTTCGATCATCGATGGCTTTTCTCAATGGGACGACGACAATATCTCCTTCTGGGATCGATTTACCCCGGGTGGCGTCGATTGGTGGGATGGCCAGGTTCGCGGTTATCCGGACGCCTCTCTCGGTCCACGTGACGAACGGGGGCGCAGCATCGGCGGTCGGTCGATGATGACTCTCAACATGGAGTACCGCTTCCCAATCACCGAGCGCCAGGTCATCGGCCTTGTCTTTGCTGATGCCGGCAATGCCTGGGAGCAGGTAAATGACTTTGATCCGACCAATCTCAAGCGCTCCATCGGGCTCGGCTTCCGAGTCATGACACCCATGCTCGGCATGATCGGCTTTGACTTCGGTTACGGCTTCGATCGGCGCAGTGTCGATGGCCGCAAGCCGGGATTGAGCACCCACTTCCAGTTCGGGCCACGCTTTTTCTAAAGGCGCCGCTCCAAACCCTAAGCCACAGAGTATTCGATGAAGCGTTTCCACCTTTTTGCCCTGTCCGTCGCTGTCCTGGGACTGACTGTCTTCGTCCCTCCTGCCGACGCGGAGATCAAGATCGGTTATATCGACTCGGAGGTATTGCGCGAACGCATGCCCGAGTTCAAGCAGATCCAGCGCGTGCTCGAGCGCCTCGAACAAGATTACCAGCAGCTGGGTATGGATCGGCAAAGCAAGCTGCTCAAGTTGGAGGAAGACTTCCGCAAGCAAGAATTGCTGATGAGTGAGGCACGGAAAGTCGAGATGCAGGAGGAGCTACAGAAAGCGGGTCAAGAACTGCAACAGTACGTGCAGGAGAAAATGGGACCCAATGGCGAACTGTTTCGGAAGAACATCGAACTCTCGCAGCCCATATTCGAGCAGATCAATGCCGCCCTTGAAGCACTTGCCGAGGCGGAGAGTTTCGACTTCATCTTCGATGTGGCGGGCAATGGTGCCATCGTCTACGCCGATCCAGATCGGTACAATCTGACGGAGAAGCTGCTTGCCGCACTCGACGAAGCCAGGGAAGAACGAGAGAATCAGTGACCCTGGAAGGGGTGGTACTGAATGCGGCGGGCATCTGCCGCACGATTCCGCACCGGGCCCCCTTCCTGCTCGTCGATCGAATTCTCGAACTCGTACCGGACGAGCGGATCCTTGGGGCCCTCGATATCCGTGCAGAAGCGCCCTGGTTGGCCGGTCATTTTCCCGCATATGCGGTGATGCCCGGAGTCCTGATCATCGAGGCCCTGGCGCAGACCGCTGCGGTGCTGATGATGCATGAGAAGAGCCTGCCCGATCGGTTTCCCTTTTTTGCTGGTATCGACAGGGCTCGCTTTCGAACGCCCGTTGTACCAGGTGATACATTGCACCTGGACCTGACGGTAGCACAACAGCGGCCCGATTCCTGTAAGTTGCATGGTATGGCGCGTGTGGGCGACAAGACTGCCGCAGAAGCCGAGATCTTTGCCGTGTTGCGCGCCACCGGTTGACGCTTCAGTCCAAGCCATATAGAGAAAGGGGTCGTGGAGATAACTCCGCGACCCTTTCTTGTTATAGTGCCGCGGGGCACTAGGAATCTCTCTTCCGCCGCTATTTCAGCATCATCATCTTTCCCGTACGGGAGAATGCTGGTGTCGTCAATTTGTAGAAGTAGAGGCCGTTGCCGACGGCGTGTCCCGCCGCGTCCCGACCATCCCAGCTGACAGAGTAGAAACCAGCGGGTAGGGACTCGTCGGCACGAACCAGTGAGCGCACGGTCCGGCCGAGTACATCGTAGACGACGAGTCGGGCGACGCTGTCACTGGCAAGAGCGAAGTCGATATGTGTCGACGGGTTGAATGGATTCGGATACGCGGGACTGAGGGCGAAGCCAGTGGGACGGAGACGGGCAGCCTCGACGGCCATCGCGCGTCGTACATCGTCGGCGCCATCAGCGAGAAAGGCCTGTTGCAGATCGAAGCGCGTATCCGTCGCCAGGCGCCGGTCCCGCAGGTGGAAGGTGAGTTCCGCCAATAACCCTGAACCGGAGACCGATGTTCCTCTGATGAGCCCGTTGCCGATGAGCAGGCGACCGGGGCGTTCGTCCAGAATTTGGAATAAGCCAGCATCCCCACCCTTGCTCTCCAACAAGGTGCCGGGGCCCTCATGGGCTTCGGCAAAGGTCACTGCTGCTGGATCGTATGTCAGCACCAGGCCGAAAGAGCGCAAGTCCTCGACATCATCTACGAAGACGCGGAGGCGGACCACATCGCGTGGCAGGCCGGCAGCTCCCGCAAGTGTCATCGGCCCACCCGTGGCCACGAGTCGAAGCCTCGCGGTTTCGTCGAGTCTGTGGGCGAAAGCCCAGAGAGCGCCGGACTTGCCCGCCGTCGTGCCAAAGGCGTCGACGAAGGCGAAAAAGTCGTCGAAATCGATGGAGGTGCCCGGTCCGGAACCATTCAGATCAAAATCGGGAAAGTCATCGGCGGTCTGACCGAAGGCGTCAACGAAGGCGAAGAAGTCATCAAAATCGACGGCACCGGAATCGTCGAAGTCCCCCGCCAGAAGAGGAGTATCCGAGACGGTGAATTCCTCGGTGTCGGTGAAGGGGCCCGTGAGCGAGCCCTCCACTGCGCGCACGCGCCAATAATAGGTCTGGCCATCGATCAGACTCCGTGACGTCGTCCACGAAGTGGTGCCCGAACTCTGTGCAATCCCGGATTCTGAATCCGTCACATCGGAGAAATCTGACTGCGTAGAGATCTGGATCGTATAGGTCAGCGTTGCCCCACTGCTAAAGGGTTCGGCATTGGAGAAGGTGAATGTCGGTAACAGAGCGTCACCGTCGACAACCAGGTCGGTCGCTGTTGTTGGCGCCGCCGACAGGGTGGGTGTGAGAGAGAGCTCGGTTGTAACGGCGGATTCGTTTGGCGACGTCTCTCTGTCAATGGCTGTGATCTGGTATCCATACGCGGTGCCATTTGTCAGTCCTTCGTCGCCGTACGAGGTGTCCGTGACGCGAGACGCGATGGCTGAAAATTCGGTGGCTTCCCCCGTTCGGCGATAGATGTTGTAGCCACCCAGATCCAGTTCCGAATTGGCCGTCCAAGTCAGCACGACCTGTTCGCTACCTGCCGTGCCGGAAAGATCCAGGGGTGTTTCCGGGGGGGTGATGTCGGCAGTGGTCAGGGTCGTGAAGGAACTCTCCGTCGATTCGGTAGGACCATTGTTGGAGCGATCGATGGAACCCACGGTGTAGAAATAGGTCTGTCCCGACGACAGATTTGTCAGAGTAATCTCGTGGTCGGTTACATCCTCTACGTCACCTACGGTAAGATCCAGAATCCCGGATACGGTGCCGAAATCGACGAAGCTGTCGGCCAGTTCGTCGGTCTTCCATGTGAGGATGACGGAGGAATCGGACTCGGCGACGGAAATGTCTTCAATCGTCGGCAGTGTCAAGTCCGGTGTGGCATCGGTGGTAAAAGAAGCCACCTCGCTGGTGGTGGGGCCGTTGTTGCTGAGGTCAGAAGAGGAAACCTCGTAGAAGTACGTTGTGGAGGCCTCGAGGTTGGTGAGTGCCACCTCGTGTGTCTTGTTGGTTTCAGGTAAGGTCCGGACGAATCCCAGATCGTCCGCCGCCGTCCCGAAGGAGACCTCCGCCGAGGCGGATTCATCGGTCGTCCACTGAATCGTCGCACTCTCGTCGTTTTTGTACACCGTCTCCGGATCGCTGGTGATCTCCGGCGCCGTGAGATCTATTTCAGCGTCGGTCGTGAAGACAGCTTCAGACGACTGTGTTGCGCCATTTCCCGAGGCATCGGTGGAGCCCACGAAGTAGGTGTAGGTACCTGCCGCGTCGAGGTTGGACAGAACCACCTGGTGGTCCGTCGTGGTCACCGCCGAACTTTCCGAATCCTCACTGACGTCGTCGAGGCCAAAGCCGATCTCACTGTCTGCGGGTTCGTCCGTCGTCCACTCGATAATTGCCGTCTTGTCCGACTTGCTCGATACGGTCGGCCCCGAGAGAATGACGGGGAATTGGGTATCCGGATCGTTGCTCGTAGTAAAGGATCCTGAACCGCCGGGAGGCTGCCGCAGACCGACGCGTTTGCCGCTACCACTGAGACTTGGTTCGAGGGTCGTTATCTTGCCACCCGTGCTCTCGACTTCAAGTCGATATCTGTAATTGGCGCCAGCGTTCAGTCCGGAGACGATGACCGAGTGTCTGTTGGCGAATCGAAACTCCCCATCCGGCGTGAGATCGGTAAACTCAAATTCATCTTCCGTGTTGTAGGTTCCGTCTTCGGTGCCGAGAAAGATGGTCGCCGCCGTCGGCACATCGGTGGCAAAACGAACGACAGCGAGGACATCGCGGATGTCGACAAGTGGTCCAAGGATCACTTCCGGTGGCAACGTATCGGCTGCCGACGCCGTGCGAAACATCAGATCGCGACTCCACTGGAAGTTACCGGTTGGATCCGTCGTAAAGGTGTCACCCTCGGCGTTGATCAGCGTGATCTTGTAGCGTACGAGCGTGCTGGCGTCGAGGTTCGAGAGGGTGAGATTGTGCAGGTTGAGCGTCGACGTTGATTCCTGCTGCCAGGAGTAGAGGGACACCTCATCCGTCGATTCATCCTGTACCAGACCGTAGTCGACGATCGCATCCACCGGCTGGTTTACCTCGAAGACGATGTTGGCTCTGTCAGAGCCCACGATCTTGACCGGTGGTCGCAACATGGCGAGACGACGAGCGTCTGCACGCGTGCGGAAGCGCTTGCGAAGCGTCTGCGACGCGCCCTCCTCGCGCAGTCCCGAGGCGATGAGGTCTTCGGCGTCGATGAGGGATGCGGTGATCTCGAGATCGTATTCCACCCCAGGCTCGAGATCTTCCAGCAAGATGCGGGTTCGCGTTTCGCCGTCCTCGTTGAGCGTGTCCTGCACCACGAGCTCACTGTCGGGCAGTTGCCGTAATGTGTAGATCGTCGATGCCGGGCGATTCGTGCCGAAACTGACGGCGCCGCCGGTACGTGTGACCTGTACATCGAACTGGCTGACGAAGAGGGCCCGCAGATCGGGGGCCAAGCGTGTGCTGAAATGGCCTCTGAACACTGGACTGCGGCGATCATCGAAGCTACGCGAGGCGATTTCGAACTCAAACTTCGACTGTGCGGGCAGGTCCATGATCGGGACTACGTGCGTGCGACTCTGAAGCAGATTGTCCAGCTCACGAACGCGCCGAACGCGCCCTACGAGACCCAGTTTCGGTTCCTGGGTCACATTGGGCAGTCCAAGCAGTTCGCGTAGCGCCTCGGCGACGACGTCATTGGGCAGGGCGGGGAAGTTGACGTCGTTCGTCCGCAGTGCGCGAAGGTCGAGAAAGACCTGGTCCGCGAAGCGGTTAGCCGCCGGGTTGGTGAATACGGCAAAATCTCCCTCTGACCCGATGGGTCTGATGCGTACGACATCATCGATGCCGATGAGTCTCGTGTTCCACGACACGGCCGCACCGTTGTGCTTGCGCTCGACGACGACGTTAAAAATCGCGTTCGGGAATGTCGGTACCAGGAGTACGCTCAACTGGCCCGGGACAAGCTTGAGAAGATCACGATCTTCCGGATCGCCGGAGGTATTCACCTCTACACGCACCGCCGAGATGGAGGTGCCCTCGTCCGGAAGCTCGGCGATGAGTTCAAAGTCGAACGTTCCGAAGAGACCGCCGTTGGTGCGCACCGTAACACCGGATCCCAACAGCGTAATGCCCCCTTCGATTACGGCCAGACCGTCGTCACCGATCACGGGCTGGCCGGAAAGCCCCACGGCACCTGGGGCAATCTCTCCCGTCGTGAAGCCGATGAAGGAGACAATTGCGGGGTCATAACGAAAGCGTACGGCGCCGCCCTTCATCTCCGTCATCTGGCGAAAGCGAACGGGGATGGAGAGCTGCTCGCCCACCGATGGATTCTCAATGCGTGCGCGCACGCCCAACTCCGCCGTAAAGCTGGCGTTGACGCCGGCTGCGGCAGGAGTGGCGAGGCAAAGACCGAGGAAAAGGAATATCACCCGGAAACGTGTAGGCATGATTGTAATCCTGTCTTGGGCCGATTTGGTGTGTTGAACCTGGCAGATAGCTCGATCAATATATCCGGTATTCGGAGTTCACGTTCAATATAGCCTATGGGAGAAAAAAACTGTGAGGTGCGACACCAAGGAGCCTTTGCCCCAGATCAATTCCTTGTGGCCCCTAAAGAGGGGGTCTATCTTCCCTCTAACCCATGCCCGCCTTGCGTCATATCATCGAAGCCCAGCAGTTCGACCGCGACGCCATGGCCGACATCTTCCGTGTCGCCCGTGAGATGGAACAGGTCGTACAGCACTATGGCTCCAATATTCTCAACCGACGCGTCATGGCGTCGCTGTTCTATGAGCCAAGTACCCGTACCCGCCTGAGCTTCGAGTCAGCGATGCGTCGCTTGGGGGGGGATGTGATCACAACGGAGTCGGCTCAGGAGTTCTCCTCCGCCGCCAAGGGCGAGACCCTGGAGGACACGATCAGGATCGTCGGCGGCTACGCCGATGTCATCGTCCTGCGGCATTTCGAAAGTGGCGCCAGCCGCCGCGCCGCCGCCGTGGCGGAGGTTCCCGTCATCAGCGCCGGCGATGGTCCAGGACAACATCCGACACAAGCCCTGCTCGATGTATACACAATCGAGCGTGAAATCGGTCGCCTCGATGGAATCTCCGTCGCCCTCGTCGGTGACCTCGCAAATGGCCGCACGGCTCGCTCTCTCTGCTATCTGCTCACGAAGTTCAACGATGTACGTGTCTTCTTTGTCGCCCCCGAAGTCGTGCGCATGCGTGATGATATCAAGCAGTATCTGTCCGCTAATGGTGTAAGCTGGGAAGAATCAACGGACTTGGCGGCGGTCGCCTCGGAGGTCGATGTCATTTATCAGACCCGCATCCAGCGAGAGCGCTTCGGTGATCGGATCCAGGACTACGAGCAGGCCCGGGGCAAGTACATCATCGACCGGCGCATCTTGGATAAGATGACTGCCGACGCGATCGTCATGCACCCATTGCCCAGGGTCGACGAGATCAACGCCGAAGAGGTCGACCCCGACCCACGAGCGGCTTATTTCCGGCAGGCGCAGAATGGACTCTACGTGCGTATGGCACTGCTGCGAATGATCTTAGCAGCCCGTTGATGAGCCCTGCGGGCTACGCCCATCTGCGCAGCGGCCGGCCCCTTTCACCTGCGTTTGCGCGCGACTTTAAACGGGCTGCCGAGAATATCTGAGATTGTCTGGGCGATCTCGCCTCGGTATCATAGAGAGAATCGTCAAAATGTTCACCTCTTCCAAAGAGACTCATCATGGCCAGTAAAGGCAGTGTGCGGCAAAGGGAATTGCGCCGGCAGCGATATCGTCGTCGTGAACGCATCAAGCAGAAAATCCGTGAAGCCAAGGCAGCTGGAAAGAAGAGCTGAAAGGCGCAGAGAGCGGGCCTCGGTGGGCTCGCTTTCGCGTGTGCCGATGATATGAAAGCCCTTCGTGTCGCCATCGCCGGAGCGGGCGGGATCGGTCGTCACCACGCCAAGTGGCATGCTCAGGGCGGGTCTGAAGTGGTGGCGATTCTCGGTAGTCAGGCTGATCGCATTCCCACGACATCCAGACAGCTACAAGAGTTGTTCGGGTTCCACGGTCGGGGATACACCGACTTCGATGACCTCCTTGCTCGCGAACGGCCTGACGTCATCGACATCTGTACGCCGAACGAGGCACATTTTGATCTCGCCCGCCAGGCGCTCGATGCCGGTTGCCACGTTCTCTGCGAAAAACCTCTCGTCTGGGCATCGACGTCGACGACCGCACTCGAGCAAGCACGCAGTCTCGTCGATCAAGCCGAGGCTCTCGGGCTCCATCTCGGCATGTGCAGTCAGTATGCCACGTCGCTGGCGCAATACCGACGACTGTGTCCGCTCATCGATCCCACCACCAGCTCTTCATTTGCTGTCGAGATGGAAACTCTGTCCCGCGGACAACCTCGGGATGCGGCGGCGATCTGGGTCGATATGGGACCACATCCCCTGAGCTTGATACTGGCGGCTTGGCCAACGGCGAGTCTGTTACCCAACTCGCTGCGGGTTGCTTTCGAGGGACATACAGCAATGGCCTGGTTCACGATCGACGCCGAGGGCCACCATTGCCGTTGTCACGTCACCGTCCGCGATCGAGATGAGGGTCCCCTTGTGCGCCGGTTCTCCTTCGACGACCACGCCGTGGATCTGAGTGGCCGAGCCGATGATGAGGGAGTCTATCGTTCCGTCATGACTCAGGATGGTGTCGAGGACCTGGGCGATGATCTCATGCGACTGCTGATCGAGCAGTTCGCCCGTGCCGTCTGCGGGGATGACTCCGAACCCATCGTGCCGCCACGCGTCGCCATGCGCAATCTCGGGCTTCAGGCGACGATCCTCGCAGTAGCCTGAGACGTGCGATTCCCCGGTGGCGCGGGCTGGGTCCTTGGTGGCGCCCTGTTGCTGGGACTCGTGCTCAGACTCTGGGGCCTCGACTTCGGCCTACCGCACACGGCAACACGGCCAGATGAATCCTTTCTTGTTCATCGGGCCCTGACGATCGCCGGGGGTCAATGGAATCCGCACTTCTTTAACTATCCCACCCTCCATCTGTATCTGCTGGCCGCAGTTTACGGGTTCTACTACCTGATCTGCCTGCTCCTGGGCACCACGGTTGGAACGCAGGATTTTCTCCTGCAGTTTCTCCTCGATCCCTCTGATCTCTATCTGCTGGGGCGATCGGTAACCGCCCTGATGGGTACTGCAACCCTTTTCTGTTGTTGGCATCTGGGTCGCACCCTTGGGGGGAGTGCCGCCGCGGCAGCGGCGGCGATTCTGCTAGCTTCAACCTTTCTGCACGTGCGCGACTCTCACTTTCTGACGGTGGACGTGCCCGCCGCTTTCTGGGTGACAGCATCATTGGCGGCGCTCGTCGAGTATGCATGCCATGGGGGTCGCCGAAGTCTGATACTCGGTGCGATCCTGGCTGGATTGGCGATATCGACCAAGTATAACGCAGCCCTCTTCCTCCCGGCGATGCTGGTGGCGATCTGGACCTCTCCTGGCGGCGACCGACGGCGTGATCTCACGCTTGCCTTTGGGCTTACGGCAGCAGCCTTTTTCTGTGGCTCGCCCTTCATCGCTCTGGACCCAGGTGCATTCTGGCGCGATTTCCTCTTCGAGTGGCAGCACTTTGGTCGGGGACACACGCAGCAAGAACTCGGTATTGGCTGGTTCTATCATCTGAGTTTTACTCTGCGGCACGGTCTCGGATTGCCGCTGATGAT
>Ga0310124_10000352_pt1 | contig 31510 bp, 28 predicted proteins | sample CB11b_AW_Bot5_MG_FD_203507 | JGI IMG/M metagenome (GOLD analysis project Ga0310124, IMG submission 203507) | Marine microbial communities from Western Arctic Ocean, Canada - CB11b_AW_Bot5 | ecosystem: Environmental > Aquatic > Marine > Oceanic | place: Canada: Western Arctic Ocean | collected...
CCGCCCGGTTCGAGGTTCTTGAATCGAAAACGGCCCTTGAGATCACTCAGGGTTTGGGTGCGGAAAGGCCGGTCGGCAGCCTGCAGGCCGACCCAGGCCGATCGCAGCGGTGGAAAGATCTGGCCCTTGAGCTCAAGATTGCCTTCCAAGGCCCGTGAAGGTGCACCGCTCAGGCTGACCAGGATCAGAAAGAGCCAGACTCGCATCGGTCAAGCCGCTTGTCTTTTCTTAAGGAGCGGCAGCAGCAGACTCAGGACGGTGGCGACCAAGAAGAAAACAACGATGGGACTGCTTGTCAATGCGCCCAGCCAGTCGCCGCGGCCCAGGATCAACGCGCGCCGCAGATTCGATTCCATCATAGGCCCGAGAATCAGGCCGAGCACGAGGGGCCCCAATGGCACGTCCGCCTTGCGCAGAAGGAAACCGATGATCCCGGCTACGAACATCGCCCACACATCGACGACCGCGTTGTTCAACGCATACGACCCGACCGCGCCGAACAGCACAATGCCTCCCCACAGCCACGGATTAGGGATCCGCAGCGCACGGGCCAGGGGTTTCGCACCCAACAGACCGACGACCATCATCAAGACCGCCGCGAAAGTCATCAAGAACACAATGCTGAAAATGAATGAGCGGTGATCGCGGAACAGCAGCGGCCCGGGCTGGATGCCGTGGATCAGCAACGCCCCGATCAAGACGGCCGACACGGCATCACCCGGGATGCCCAATGTCAGCATCGTAGTCATCGCGCCGCCGATCGCTCCGTTGGATGACGAGCAACTGGCCGCCAAACCTTCGAGCGACCCCTTGCCAAATTCATCTTTGTTGCGCGACAAGCGGCGGGCCTGTTCCCATGCAATGACCGAGCCGATATCTCCGCCGGCGGCCGGCACCGCGCCCACGAACGTGCCAATGCCCGCCCCGGTGAATGTGGCGGGCAACATCTTCTTCCACTCCGGCCACGTCGGCCAGATGCGGCCCAGCTTGCCCGGAGCTTTGTCGAGCGTGCCCCAACGGTCCGAGATCTGGATCAAGACTTCCGCCAATCCGAACAACCCGATCATCACGGGCACGAACGAAATACCATCCAGGAATTCCGAACGCCCAAACGTGTAACGGGGATAGGCGGTCATCGGGTCTAGACCAACAGTCGCCAGCCCGAGACCCAGCATCCCGGCCAACATGCCTTTGATCACGCGGTCGCCCGACACACCCGCCATCAGGCTGATCCCGAACAGCGCCAATCCGAAGTACTCAGCCGGGCCGAACCGCAGCGCGAAGGTGGCGATCGGAAACGCCGCTACGGCTAAGAAGAAGATGCTCGTAAGCTGACCGACTGCGGAGAGCAGCGCGTTGACGCCGAGGGCCAGACCGGCATGCCCCTTCTGTGAGAGGGCGTAGCCGTCCCATGAGGTGGCGATTGACGCGGGTGTTCCCGGAACGTTGATGAGAATGGCCGGAATACCGCCCGCCGGAATCGCGCCGCAGTAGATCCCGAGCAGCATGGCCAAACCCTGTTCGGCGGACACCCAGAACGTAAGCGGCGTGAGTACCGCGACACCCATAGTCGCCGTCAGGCCGGGTAGCGATCCGAAGATCGCGCCCAGCACAACGCCGATTGCCAGGAAGCCCAAGACTTCCCACTGCAACACCGCCGCTAGGCCCGCGAGTAGATCGGCTGTCATCGTTGCAATTACTCCAGCGACACTCGCAGGCCGTATTGGAACGCGGCGGCGATGGCCGCGGTCAATGCGCCTGCAACCGTGAGGCTGGCACGCCAGGATTGCTCCAGAAACCGCAAGAACAGCACAAGGAAGACGAAAGTCCGTAGCGCGAATAAACCCGTGCCCCACAGCAGCAAGTAGACGAAGGTCAGTCCGACCACGCCACCGATTACGCGGCCGTGCGACAGGTCAAAGGCGGTCGTCGAGGAGCCTCGCAGCGTGTTGACGAGCAACGCCGCGCTCAGCAAGGCCATGACAATGCCGATGATGCGCGGAAAGAACCCGGAGCCGGGCAGTCCCCCGGAACCGGCGGGCAGCGCCGTTGCGCTCACCACGAGGTAGAGGCCCAGCGCGAGGAATAGCGCGCCGACAACCAGATCGGTGCGGCTTCGCGTCGTGGCTCCGGTTTCGGTCATTGGCTTCGTTATCGGTCGAGAGTTAGCAGCTTCGGAATCTCGCGTCCGAAGAACTCAGCCTCTTTGAGAGCGAATTCCCGGAACTCATAGCGGTCCATGAACACTGCTTCCATGCCGCGCTCTTCACACAGCCGGGCCCATTCGGGAGACTCGAAGCCTTTGCGGAAAGCTGTTTCGAGCCGCTCGAGGATTTCATCCGGCACACCGGCGGGCGCGAAGAAACCGCTCCAAGCCGGGGCGCCGAAGTGGTAGCCGAGCTCATAGCTCGTGGGTGCATCGGGATAGAGCTGCGACCGTGACTCATCGAGCACGGCCAAGACCTTCAGCCGTCCTGCTTGTACGTTCGCGATCGCTTCCCCCGTCCCGGCGATCACGGCGTCGACATGCCCGCCCAGCAAAGACGCCAGCGAGCGCGATGTGCCGCCGTACGGAACATACGTCACACGGATATCCGCCGCCTGCTCCATCAACAGGGAGTTGAAGTGCCAGATCGAGCCCGTGCCGGCGTGCGCTAAGATCAGCCCGCCACGCTGCTTCTTCGCCGCCGCGATGAACTCTTCGAACGAATTCCAAGGGGCGTCTTCGCGCACCACAAGAACAGCGGGCGTCTTCGACACGAGGCAGATCAAGCCCATGTTGTCGGGGCCGACATCGGCATAACCCAAGGTGCGGACAACGGTAATTTCGATCGGCGCGTGGCCCAGCGTGTATCCGTCGGGCGCGCGCCGTGTCACGTACGAAAAGGCCAGTGCCCCACTCGCGCCTGGCTTGTTTTCGCAGACAACCGGTACGCCCAGGTCCTTCTCGATTAGGCTGCCCATGAAGCGCGAGACCGTATCGGAGATTCCGCCCGGCGAAGCCTGCACGATCAGCTTCAGTTCCTTCGATGGGTAGGGGCCGTCCTCTTGCCGGCACGTAGCAGCGGTGAGGAGCGTTGTAGCGAGCAAGGCTCGTGTGAGCAGCCTACCCATTTGTAGCCGGCGCATTCTCGACAGCATAGTGGAGTGCGGCGCGGGGCTCAAGTTCGCCCCGACTTGAGATGCCTGCGCCACTTTTCAACTACTTCCTGCCGCTGATCGCAGCCGTTGGCTCATGGGCCGGAACGATCATCGTCAACCGAAAGAGGAGATAGCGGGCTCAGAGCCGGCACGAAAAGACCTTGGCGGGGGGCAAATTCCTCCAAACGATCGAGGTGCGGACTGTCGGGAAGTACTCGCCAAGGAAGGCCCGGAGGTCGAAGAATTCGACTTTGCCCCTGCCGTTGCCGTTATTCTGGCGCCAGCGCAGGCCTTGCAGATACTGGAACTGGGTGAAGGCGCAGTGCTTGTCGAGGAAGGGCATCAAGTCCCGCAGGATTTCTCGGCTCAAGGACTCGGGCATTAGGCCGAATCCCAATGAGGACAGGACGGCGTCAACGCGAGCGTAGCCTCTGCGCTGGAGTTCCGCCGCGGTGGTTTCCGCGCCCGCCGCGATTACCACCAACCGGGGATCGTTGATCTCGGTGCGCAGGTAGTCGACGAAGCGGGTATTGATCTCGAAGGCCAGGATTTGAGCGTCCTCTGGGGCCGCGGCCAGGAGCTCACGTGTCATCACACCCGTACCGGGCCCGAATTCAACCACGACCTTAGCTTTAGCCAGATCGAGAGCTTTCACCATGGCCCGTGCCAGATAGCGCGAACTCGGAGTCAGCGAAGCGGTTGTGTGGAAATCGGCGAGTGCTTCCTGTACGAACGCGGCCTTACTCACAGACGCGATTCCTCGGAGATGTTTCCATGTTGTGCAATGAAACCGTCAAGAGCGAAAAAAGAACGTCGATCATAACACAGCCCGACGGCGGTGCCCGGCGACCGGCCCAGCAAGTGCGGGGCCTAGCTGCGCGATGGGGCTTTGCGGTGTGCTGTCAAGACGGCCAAACCTCATGCCTTCGTACGGATCTGAGACGGGGCGGTTCCATCGCTTTGTGCGGGCTACAGAGTATAAGCGGGATGTTCATTCTAGTAGACTGTCGCAGAGCAACCCTTACATGACTGATCTGGAACGACTCATTGAGATTCTCAGGAAGAAGTCCGTCCGTTACGGTGACTTCACCCTTGCTTCGGGGAAGAAGAGCAACGTGTATGTCGATGCCCGGCTCACGACGCTATGCGCCGAAGCCATGCCGCTTATTGGCCGCGCCTTCCTTGCGAAGTTTCAAGAGCGTGGCTGGAACCCGAACGTCGTCGGCGGGCTTACGATGGGCGCGGACCCCGTCGTTACGGCGATTGCTCGCGAGTCGCTCGACCTAGACGCGCCCATCAACGCCTTTCTGGTGCGCAAGGAGGCGAAGCAGCACGGGCGGCTTGGCTATATGGTGGGTCTTGATGAACCCGGCGGCCTGGACGCCGTCATCGTTGACGACGTGTTCACCACCGGCGGCTCCACGATTACGGCAATCAAGCGCGCCCGAGAGGCCGGCATGAACGTCCTCGGTGCGGTGGCGCTGGTCGACCGCGAACAAGGGGGCCGGGAGAACATTGAAGCGACCGGGTGCGCTTTCGACCGCATCTTCACCATGAAAGACTTGCTGGAGAAGTCTTGACCCGGTCGCGTGGCTACTGAAACGGCAATACCATCGAGAAGAACTGCGTAAGGATGAGTCCGGCCACGCCCATGATGGCCAGAAGCGGAGTCCACGTCTTCAGGGCTTCCATCTCGGTGAACCCGGACATCTGCTTGTAGACCCAGAAGCCGCTGTCGTTCATCCACGACCCGATCAGCGATCCCGAGCCGATGGCGCAAGCCACGTAGACCGGGTGGTAGGGCGGAGGTGTCGCGATAATCAGCGGCGCCATGATCGACGACACGGTGATCATCGTGACCGTGCCGGACCCTTGAGCGACCTTGATCAGGGTTGCCAGCAACCCGCTGAGCAGCAGGAAGGGGATGCCGAAGTCTCGCGCCAAGTCTCCGAGCGTCGTACCGACCTCGGCTTTGACAAGCATGCCGCCGAACGAGCCACCCGCCGCGGTGATCAGGATGATCAAGCCGCCGCTCGCAAACGCGGTTTCGACCGGCTTGGCGAGCTCGGCCAGGCTGTAGCCCTTCTGGCTTGCCAGCAGGTAGAGCGAAATGGCCGCCGATACGAGCAGGGCGAAGTTCGGATGCCCTAGAAAGCCGGTCAGGCCCGCGATCGAGCTCGTTTTGTCGATGGCGTTCACCGCGGTGTTGGAGGTAATGAAGATCACCGGCAGCACGATCGGGAGCATCGACATGAAGAAGCTCGGCAAACGGTCCTCGTCTTTCTTGGCCAGGATCTCGAGCTCGGTTAACGTGAGGCCGGGTGTTTCGCGCAGCGGAATATCGAGAGCGGCGTCGCGGTTCTTGGCGAACAGCCAGCCGACGATTGACATCGGCACGCCGACGAGCGCGCCCACCAGAATCATCATTCCCAAATCTAAGTCGAGTGCGGCCGCCATCGCCAGCGGCCCCGGCGTCGGCGGTACCATGCTGTGCGTCACGGCCCCGCCCGCGCAGATCGCCATGACGAAGAGCACATAGTGGGAGCCCATGCGGACGCGCATGGCCCGTGCGAGCGGTACCAGCAAGTAAAAGACCGTGTCGAAGAAGACCGGGACCGAAAGCACATAGCCGCTGCTCAGCAGGGAAAGAGAAGCGTTCTTCTCGCCCAGCGCCCGGACGAACACCCTGACGATCTTGTCCGCCGCGCCACTCTCCATCAGACACTGCCCGATGAGCGCCGCCAGCGCGATCACGATCCCAATGCCACCGCAAACCCGGCCGAAAGCGCCCGCTACTTCGGGCATCACGTCGCCCAGGGCCACGTTCGACGACAACAGCCCGACCGTCGTGGCCGCGGTGACCAATGCCATGAAGGCGTTGATCTTCAAACGGATGATCAAGACGAAGACGACGGCGATCGCGATAACGAGGACGAGAAGGGGATGAATCTCCATGGCTGGGGAATCTTAGCAAGTCGCTGCGGTGGTGTCCACTTGGCACCGGCGGAGACCCCTTTTCGTGGGTGACCTACGGGCGCTGCCCTGCCACGATTCCGCCCGTGGTTCGCCTATACTGAACTTCGGAGGAACGCAAACAATGTCGGACGAACAAAATGGAACTAATATTGTCTGGTTCCTGACAGGAGCGGCGTTAGGCGCATCGGTGGCGCTGTTACTCGCTCCACAAACGGGCACTGAGACCCGGGAGATCGTGAAGCGCCGCGCGCTCGAGGGGCGGGAAGTACTCGCTCGCGGTGGCCGCGACGCTGTCGAGCGCGGTCGGGAACTCTACGAAAAAGGCAAGGAACTAGCCGACGAAGCCGGCAGCGTCGTTGAGCGCGGCAAGGAAGTGGTTTCGAAAGTGAAAGCGCGGGTGCGCCCGGGCGACGGCGACGAAGCAGCGGCAGAGTCAGCGTAAGCGGGCGATCGGCGTGCCGGAGGGCCTGCCTCCGGTTTCATGAGTTGGGTGTTCTTTCGCGAATGCCCAGCAGGCTCAGAAAGAAGCTCGAAAAGATCGTCTGAGCACCCAACATCAGCAGGAACGCGCCGGGCACGACCTGCCTCATCGTCACGGTCGGGTTGAGGCCGCCGAAGCCTGTGTCTCGCCAGTGCCAGACGGTCGAGGCGATCAAGGCCAATCCCGCTAAGCCCAACAGCAAACCGAGTGCTACACCGACCTCGAGCCGGGCGTACCTCAGGATCCGGGGCCGCTGTTTGGGAGGTGGGCGATACCCCTGTCGCACCGCGAACTCCCGCAAGAAGAACCAAAAAAACAGGAATTGGTAGCCGATCAGGAATAGTGAGCCGGCAAGAAGCAGCGTGTGGATGTCGAACGTTGCGCCGCCGGCCGGCACGCTTCCCCGAACCAGCATCGCAAAGGCTCCGCCCCCGGCCGTGAGCAACAGCGTGCTCGGCACGACGAACAGCCATTGCGGGCTGAGCAGCAGCATGAAGCACAGGTGCCTCCAGCCGTCCCGCCAAGTCCGCAGGTGGGAGCGCCGTCCGCGGCCGTCCGGGCTGAGCACGGTGGGCACTTCACTAACCTTCAGCCCTTTCAGGGTGCTTTGGATGACCATTTCACTGGCGAACTCCATGCCGGTGCATCGCAGGCCGAGGCGATCGTAGGCGCTCTTGCGAAACGCCCTCAAGCCGCAATGGAAATCACCCACATTAGCCCCGAACAGAAACCGCCCAACCCCAGTGAGAACCGGGTTCCCGAACCGGCGATGGATCCAGGGCATGGCTCCCGGACGGATTTCCCCTTGAAAGCGATTGCCCATGACGAGGTCAGCTCCGGCTCTGAGATGGTCGATGAAGGGTCGCAAGGCCGAGAAGTCGTAGCTGTTATCGGCGTCCCCGATGACGATGAAATCACCCCGGGCAACCTCGATACCACCGCGAAGCGCGCTGCCGTAGCCGCGCTCCGCGACTTCGACCACCCGCGCGCCGGCTCGGGCGGCTAACTCCGGCGAACCATCCGTGCTGCCGTTGTCCGCAACGATCACTTCACCCGTGAGCCCGCTTTGCTCGAAGAACCGTTGTGCTCTCCGGATGCACTGCTGAACGGTCTCTGCCTCGTTCAGGCAAGGCATAACGACCGAAACATGAGGCCGAGCCTCCGCCGGCCATTCCAGGATTTGAGGTCTGTTCCCGGTCGCCACGTGTTCTCACTCAATCGCTTGGTACGCTTCTCTGGCTGAGAAGGGTGCAATGTCGACGAAACCCTTCCAGGCCGCGAGAGCCGCTCGCCTATGGTACCAATGGTGTCAGTTTTTCCGATCTTGGTGTGCGGATATAATCAGAGAGCTATGCCGATCTTCGAGTACCATTGTTCCGATTGCGATACCCGGTTCGAGCAGCTTGTGCTCAGCCGTAAGGTTGAGGATCCGAGCTGCACCGAGTGCGGCGGCACGACGGTCGAAAAGGTGCACTCCACCTTCGCTGCGCAGTCCTCGAACGGATCAAGCGTGGGAGCGTCGGCAGGGTCCGCGGAAGGGCTCTGTGGCACCTGCGGCGTACCCGGCCCCTGCGCTATGAACTAGCCGGCGCGCCGACCAGGCCGGGCAATACACGCCGGCCTCGCTAGCAGGCGAGTGATTCGCGGCCCATCTTGAAGCCCCGAAGGTTCCCGAGTACGGCGAGCGCGATGCGGTTCTGCTGAAACCATTCTCTCGCCAGTTCACGGATGTGTGAGGTTGTCACTTCCTCGATATGCTTGCCGACCTCGTCAAGCGTCAGGAAGCGGCCCAGGTGCTTTTCCTGCCGCGCCAAATTCGACATCCGGCTACCGGACGATTCGAGGCTCAGCAGTAAGCTTCCTTTGAGGTGATCCTTCGCACGCCGGAGTTCTTCGTCGGGGACGAGCTCTTCCTTAAGTTCCCGAAACTCGGCCATCACGTGCTCCACAACTTGATGCGCCGTATCGATCGAAGTGCCTGCGTAGACAGAGAGACAGCCTGCGTCCGCATACAGGCTGAAGTCCGAAAAGACGGCGTAGGCAAGGCCCTCGCGCTCTCGGATTTTCAAGAAGAGCCGCGAGCTGACGCCGCCGCCCAGCACTGTGTTCAGGAGAAAGCTTGCGTAGCGCCGCGGATCAGCCATCGCGTGCGTCGGGACCCCAAGACACACATGGACCTGCTCCAGCGAGGGCTTGTCCCTCAGCACAATCGGCGACTCCGCCTTCGGGGCGCTGCCGGCCTTCTCATGAGCCCGCGGCTCGATCCCCTCGAAGCGCTCCGCGATCATTCGGACGAACTGTTCGTGTTCCAGGTTGCCCGCGGCTGTCACAATGAGGTTCGCCGGGTTGTAGGTGCGCGCGAAGAACTGCTTCAACTGCGCACGGTCGAAACTGTTGATCGTCTCCTTGGTGCCGATGATGGGCCGGCCTAGCGAGTGGCCTTTCCAGAAGTTCTTGGTGAAGATCTCTTGCAGCAGATAGTCGGGATTGTCCTCGTCCATCTTCAGTTCTTCGAGGACGACGCTTTTCTCTTTGACGATATCCTCGTCGCGGAACATGGGATCGAGGACGATGTCGGAAACCACATCAAGAGCGCGCTCCAGGTGCTCATCGAGCACCTTAGCGGTGAAGGCGACGCTTTCCTTTGTGGTGAAGGCGTCCAGATGACCTCCGATCGCATCCACCGAACAGGCGATTTCTTCGGCGGAGCGCGTGGAGGTACCCTTGAACACCATGTGTTCAATAAAATGAGTGATGCCGCTCTCGGAGTCGGTTTCGTGCCGCGAGCCGGCGTCGACCCAAAAGCCGATCGAAACGGAGCGTATGTGCGGCATCCGCTCGGTGATCACACGAAGCCCGCTGGGGAGCACCGTTTTTTGAACTTGGACGCCGGATTCAGTCACAGATGTCACTCTTAATAGAAAGCGCGGAATAGCCTATTTAGGCTAAAACTGCCGCGATTATAGCACGGCCATCAAACCCCCATTTCTCTCTAGGAATTAGGAGGAATAAGTGGAAGCCCTTATCGGTAAGGAACTTAGCGACATCGAACAGGCCGTCGTCGGTCACGGCGAGCCACGCTATCGAGCACAGCAGATCTACACAGGTATCTATCGCCATCGCGTGGAAAATCTGGCGCAGATCCGCAATTTACCTGCCCGATTGCGCCTCGTTTTGGAAGACGGCTTTCAAGTTGGGCAACTCGAAACCGCCGAAAAGTTTTCATCAGCGGACGGTACGGTCCGCTATCTCCTGAGCCTTGAAGACGACAAGACGGTCGAGGCGGTCTTCATCCCGGAAGATGGCCGTGACACGCTCTGCATCTCGACACAGGTCGGATGCCCTTTGGATTGCCATTTTTGCTTGACGGCGCTGATGGGCCTGGAGCGCAACCTGACAGCGGGGGAGATCGTTGGCCAAGTGCTCGCCCTCTGCCGGGATCAGGGTCTCAAGCCGGGAGAGCGTGCGCTGAATATTGTCATGATGGGCATGGGAGAGCCGCTGCTCAACCTTCCCGCCGTGCTCAAGGCAACGCGGCTGCTCGCCGACCCGGACGGTGTGGCGATCCCGCAGCGCCGCATCACCGTCTCGACATCGGGTATCACACCGAAGCTGGCCGAGTTGGGGGCGGCGACGGTTCGGCCGCGGCTCGCGGTCTCGCTTAACGCCTCCGACGAGGAATCCCGCATTGCGCTGATGCCCATCACAAGTAAGTACTCGCTGTCGGAGTTGCTGGACGCCTGCCGCGTGTACCCGCTGCGGCCCTGGGAACACCTTTCGTTTGAGTATGTGCTGCTGCGCGGCGTCAATGATTCCGACGCGGACGCCCGCCGTGTTGTTCGCTTGCTTGCGAACCTGAAGTGCAAGGTCAATTTGATTGCGCTGAACCCGGGGCCGGGGATTCCCTATGAGACGCCTGACCCGGAGCGCGTCGCGTCGTTTCAGGCCATTCTGCGCCGGAGTTTCCCCTGTTTCGTACGCAAGCCGCGGGGGCTTGATATCTACGCCGCCTGTGGGCAACTGAAGCGGTCGCTGCCGGGAGACGGGCCCACAGCGGCGTCTTGAGGAACGTCTCCGCCCTACAATAGTCAGGCGACGCGGACGTCAGATCTATGCAAAAAGTACACTGGGGACTCATCGGCTGCGGGGACATCTCTCGCAAGAGGGTAGCGCCCGCTCTGCGCGACGCCCCGCGGAGCGAGTTGCAGGCGGTCGCCCGAGCGCAGGCCGAGCTCGCGGAGGAGTTCGCCCAGGAATTCGGGGCTGCGAGACACTCTGCCGATTGGCGCGAACTGAGCGCCGATCCGGAGATCGACGCCGTCTACATCGCTACCCCCGTCGACCTGCATGCCGAACAGACGGCCGCGGCGGCCCAGGCCGGTAAGCACGTGCTTTGCGAAAAGCCAATGGCTCTCACGACCGAAGAGTGCGACCAGGTATCCACCGCGTGCGCCGCGGCCGGCGTGAAGCTCGGGATTGCGTACTACCGCCGCTTCTATCCGGTTCTCGACCGCATCAAGGAGATCATCGCTTCGGGTGACGTCGGGCAGCCGGTGATGGCGCATATCAACTGCTTCGAGACGTTCAATCCTGAACCGGGCGAACCGCGCCACTGGCTCATCGAGAAAGCCCGTTCAGGCGGTGGGCCGATGATGGACTTCGGCTGCCACCGGATCGAGGTGTTGTTGAACTTGCTGGGACCGATCGACCGGACCTTGGCTTTCACCGACCAGGTGCGACTCAAGCGAGATGTGGAGGACACCGCCGGAGCGTTTTTCCGCTTCGAGAGCGGAGCCCACGCTACGTTGCTGGTTTCCCACGCGGCGTTCGAATCGCAAGATACGCTCGACATCTTTTGCGGTAAGGGCTCGTTGCATGTTCCTGTGCTGAACGAGGGCCGACTCCGCATCGTGACTTCTGATGGAGAGCGCGCCGAGTCGCATCCGCCTCACGCTAACCTCCATCAACCGCTTGTCGAGGACTTCGTCTCCGCGTTGATCTATTCCGCATGATGTTGCCCCGTCTGCTTCGACGCTGGTGGAGGTCGGCAAGCACGTTCGGTTCCGGCACCCCGCTTGCGCCGCCTCCTGGAACCGCCCGGAAGCCCTTCCGGATCCTTTAGAAGATTCATTGCTATGCTGCGATTACTGCTGGACTCCCTGCGGGGCTTGGCCGCCCGCCGCCTACCCGCCCATCTGCGTTCCGGGCGGCGCGGGGAAGATATCGCCTATCGCCACCTAAGCGACTTGGGGTACCGCATCGTCGCGCGCAATTATCGTTCCCGCGCCACCAAGGGCGAAACCGATCTGATTGGTTGGGATGGCGACTACCTTGCATTCATTGAAGTGAAGACACGAGCCGGCGAAACCTTCGGACGCCCCGAGGACGCCGTCGATAGCGCCAAGCGCCGTCATCTCATCCGTGCCGCGAAGGACTACATCCGGCGCGCCGGTGTCGATCACAATCGTATGCGGTTCGATATCGTCAGCGTCATCCTCGACGGTAAGAAGCCCCAGGTACGCCTACTCAAGGGTGCCTTCATCGATCGGGACGTCCCGTGGTCACCGGGCTGTTTCCGTTAGCTCTAACGCAATTTGTTATCCGACGCGCCGGGCCTTCCAGGTCCCTTCGCCGTACTCGCCGAGGCCGAGTTCGCCGGCCATCTCATCGCCGCGCAATGTGCCTTTGAAGAAGTACCGCATGGCGGCGGCCTCGTACTTGCCGCGGCTTTCGAAGTAGACCTGATCGCCGTCGATCTCGCCTTTCACCTTGCCCTGCGTGATGCGGCCGCGATGCAGTCCGTGGATCTCGTTGCCTTTGCTCTGCAGATACATCGTGTGACGAGCTTTGTTCGCCACATAAGTGACCTCGACTTCCCAATGGCCGTCGAGGCTGCCGGCCGGGGCGGCCAACTTCTTCTCGGGCTTGGGGCCGGGCGCGTTGCGAAACACTTCGTACAGCCGCTCGGCGACAACCTTGTAGTCATCGCGGTACATCGCCATCGGTCGGATGAGAAAGCTATTCCCCTCGGCGCTCGTCGGATCGAGTTCTTTCGGGAACGCATGCGTCATGATGCGCGGTTCGCCATGAAGCATTTGCTCGCCCACTTCCCGCGCTACGAGGCCGATCTTCTTTGTGTCCCACTCGACACGCATCGTTGGGTAGTAGCCGGGCCGGGGTGATTTGATGAGCCGTGCCTCGACGCCGGGGACTTGTGTAATCCGTCCGATGATGTGTTGGAACCACTGCTTGAATTCGCCGTACTCGTCGGCGACGTTGCGCGTCGAGACGAGAGCTTCGACGGCTGCGATCACCCCCATCACTTCCTCTTTGCTGACCTTCATTGGGCGCGCGTAGGTGTGGTGGGGAGCGCTGGCGACGTACGCGGCGTGGGCGAGATCCTTGCGGTTGCTCAACAAGAGGCCGCTTGTCTGCGGCCCTTTGAGGCTCTTTCCGCCGCTGTAGACCACGAGATCGATCCCTCGCGAGAGGAACGGGTCGGGGATGAGCGGCAGCTCAGCGGCGGCGTCCACCAAGACGGGCACACCGTGGTCATGCGCCGCCTTCACGAACATCTCGAGCGAAATGCGGCTGTCGGGTGATTGAATCTGTTGGCCGGCGAAGGCCATGAACGTCTGCGGTCCGAACGCACGCTCGAGGTCTTCCGGCTTGAAGACATCGACCATCTTCGCGCCGGTCATTCGAATCGCATGGTCGTAAATCGAGCGCGACCACCCGATAGCCACAACTTCGTCCTTGATGCCGTCGGTATTGGGAAGTTGCTGCAGTGTCTCAATGTCGCCGCCCGCCATACAAGCCAACGTGGCGCACGTCAAAGCGCCGGCCGCTCCTGTGCTGACCATCGCCGCGGGAACCTTGAGCAGACCGGCGATGTGCGGACCGGCCTTCTCGAGAAGCTCCTGCATGTTGACGTGGTAGAACGACGCTTCATATACGGCCTCGGCTACTTCGGGCAGGGCGGCGGAACCGCCGTTCATCGTGCGCGTTGAGGTGCAGTTGATAAACGGTTTGACGCCGATGTGTTCGTAGACGTTCGGCCCTTTGCCACGGGTGGGCAGGCGCGCGGCGGCGGTGGCGGTCGAGCTCATGAAGCTCGCGGCGGCGGCGAAAGTGCCGGCTTGAAAGATGTCTCTGCGTGAGACGGTTGAGGCGTTCGGTGCTTTCGGACTCATAGTGATTTCCTCGGAACTCTTGTGCGATGCGTCTAGGCCAGCCGGTGTGCTTTCCAGGGCGCTTGGCCGTACTCCCAGCCCAGTTCGGCGATGCCCTCCATCTTGTCACCCGTAACCTTGCCGCCGAAGACGTAATTGAAAACGGTGGCCTCGTAGCGGCCGTCGATCTTGATGCTGACGGTATCGCCGTCGAGGCTTCCCGTGACTTTGCCATGGGACACGAGCGGGCTGGAATACGATCCCGTCACGTCGGCGCCATCCGTGTCGAGATAGAACTTCATCTTGGTCGAAGTCGCGACGAACTCGATGTCGACTTCCCAATGGCCGCTCACGTCGCTTGCCGGAGGCTGAGGCCTCTTCGCCGGTTTGGGCGCGGGCGCGCTGCGGAATTCCTCATACAAGCGGTCGGCGACGACTTCGTACTCGCCGGGGTACATCGCGGCGGGACGCAGGACGAAACGGTGGCCTTCGCCCTCGGCGTGGGTCATGATACGCGGCGTACCGGCGAGGAGTTTCTTGCCGAGGTCTCCGTTTGAGAGGCCGATCTTCTTCGGGTCCCACTCAACGAACAGGACGGGATAGTAGCTCGGCTTGTCGGGTAGCGTAATCTCGCCCTTCACGCCGTCGACCTTCTCGATGTGGCTCTTGATGTGCTCGAACCACGAGACCCATTCGCGGTCTTCGGCGGCGCGGTCCCGCTCTTCGACCAAGTACTCGACGGCGACCACCAGTCCGACGATCTCCTCCTTGCTGACCTTAATCGCGCGGCCGAAGGTGATGTGCGGCGAACTGCCTTGGTACGCGGCGGCGACGAGATCTTTCCGTCCGAGAAGGATGCCTGAGGTTTGCGGCCCCCTGAGAATCTTGCCGCCGCTATAGGCGACGAGGTCGACACCGGCATCGAGGTATGGATTTGGCCGCAATGGCAGGTCGGCTGCCGCGTCGATCAGCACGGGCACGCCGTGGCGGTGGCAGGCATCGACGTATTGCTTAAGTGTGAATGGGTTGCCGTCCTTGACCGTGCCCGCCTGGCCGTGGGCCATGACGGTCTTCGGTGAGAAGGCCTGATTGAGGTCGTCGAGTGTCTCGACCTCGATCATCTTGCAGCCCACATTGCGGACGGCCTGGTCATAGTGGCTGCGCGACCAGCGCGGCACGATGACTTCGTTCTTGAGGCCCGTCGTGTCGGGGAGCTGCTTCATCTTCTCGGGATCGCCACCGGCGACGCAGCCGATCGTGCCGCAGGTCACTGCGCCCGCCGCGCCGGAGCTGACCATGGCCGCCTCGCCGCCCAGCAACTCGGCGATCCGCGCGCCGGCCTTCTCCATCAACTCGTCGATGTAGACGTGATAGTGCGCCGCCTGTTCCACGGCCCGGATCACCTCGGGCAGTTGGCGCGAGCCACCATTAGTCGTGTACGTCGATGTGCAGTTGATGAACGGCTCGACGCCCAGCTTCGTGTACACATCCGGCCCACCGCCGCGCGCGGGCATCCGCGCCGCCCCTGCTGCCGCGGACCCTGATAGAGCGGCCGCGGTTGCGATCGAGCCCGTCCGGAACAAGTCCCGGCGGCTCCAGGTGTTTGTGCTTCGTTTCATGAGGTGACCTCGCGTCTGGCGCGTCCATTCTACCAAGGGGAATGAGCCGCCGCGCGATTCCAGCTGGGCCCCGGCTGGGCGCGAACTGCGCTTTCAAGATAGAATCGGACCGGCATGATCGGCGCCACCATCGCGCATTACCGCATCACCGAAAAGCTTGGTGAGGGCGGGATGGGTGTCGTCTACAAGGCCGAGGACACGAAGCTCGACCGCACCGTCGCTCTGAAGTTCTTGGCGGCGCATCTGCTGAACGACGAGGAGGCTAAGGCGGCAGCCGCTTTGGATCACCCGAACATCTGCACGGTTTACGAGATCGGCGAGGCGGATGGCAAGACGTACCTTTCGATGGCGTTTATCGAAGGGGAACCGCTCGAAGCCCCCATCGAGCGTGGGCCGTTGCCGCTGAAGGAAGCGCTCGATATCGGCCGGCAGATTGCCGATGGGCTCGAAGCGGCGCACGAGAAGGGCGTTATCCACCGGGATATCAAGCCGGCCAATGTGATGGTCGACGCCAAGGGCCGTGCGACGATCATGGACTTCGGGCTGGCACGGCTCACCGAAGCCTCCCGTCTCACCAAAGCCAATCAAACGATGGGCACAGCCGCCTACATGTCGCCGGAGCAGGCACAGGGCATAGAGGTGGACGGTCGAACGGACTTGTGGGCGCTGGGCTGCGTGCTCCACGAGATGGTCGCAGGCGCGCGGCCCTTCAAAGGCGAGTACGACCAAGCACTGCTTTATGAGATCGTCCACGAACAGCCGCCGCCGCTGACCGGAGCACGCGCGGGCGTGCCGATGGAGCTGGAGTTCGTGGTCGGCAAGTGCCTTGCCAAGGGTGCCGCTGAACGCTACCAGTCAGCCAAAGAGATTGCCGTCGATCTGCGTACCCTTTCCGAGAAACTCAAGTCGGGTCGCTCCACAGTCCTGGGAACAACGAACCTGGCCGCGGGCCAGACGCGGAATCACGCTGAAGCACTTGCGTCTGATCCCGTATCAATCCCAAGAAGCAGCCAGCGAGTGCTTCAGGCGGTCGCGGGCGTGTGCGCCTTGGTTGCATTGACGCTGGGGTTTCTGTACTTCAGCGAAACGCCCGCCCAACTCCCCGCCCTGAAGACGTCCATACTCCCGCCCGAAGGCACGAGCTTCTACGGAACAATAGGCCCCGCAGCGCTGTCCCTTGATGGACGCCGGATCGCTTTTGCCGCCATCACCGACAACCAGCCGCGCCTGTGGATTCGCGATCTCGACTCTCTCACAGCCGGCGCCATTCCCGCCAGCGAAGGGGCTCGGTTTCCCTTTTGGTCCCCCGACAGCGGCTCCGTAGGGTTCTTCGCGGGGAGCGACCTCAAACGAGTGGAGGCTGCCGGGGCCCCGTCCGGACGGTTGCCGCAGGGGTGGTTGTGAATGGGAACGCGCGGGGAGCGTCCTGGAGCCGTGAGGACCTGATTCTGTTCAGCGGTCTCGCAGTCGCCCCGCTCTCCGTGGTCCCCGCTGCCGGCGGCCTTGTGGAGCTGGTGACCACGCTAAACCAGTCGGCCGGAGAGAGTTCGCACCGTTGGCCACACTTCCTCCCGGATGGCCGTCACTATCTGTACACATCGCTGACCGCCAGTCGCGGCGAGAGCGGCACTTACTGGGCGGAACCCGGATCGGACAGTCGGCGGCGCGTTTCCGCTGCGGCATCGAATGTTGCCTATGCGTCGGGGCACCTGTTCTTCATGACAGAGCAGACATTGACGGCCCAGCGCTTCAACCCCACCACTGGAGAGACCACCGGCGACGCCTTCCCCGTGGCCGAACACGTGTTGTTTAACTCGATCAACCTGCTCGGCGCTTTTTCGGTCTCCGAAAAAGGACTACTCCTGTACACCGCAGGAGGGCCCGACCCACCGCTGACCTGGTACGATCGCGGCGGTAACGCCACTGGGAACGTGGGACCGCCTTCCAGCGTTCACTCGGTTTCCATTTCTCCGGACGGACTGCAGGCGGTGGCGTCCCGCTCGGACGGCCAACAGGAAGACCTATGGCTCCTCGAGCTTGCGCAAGGCACCGAGTCCCGGTTCACCTTCGACTACGCATTCGACGTTTTCCCGCTCTGGTCTCCGGATGGAAAGCAGATCGTTTTTGGCTCCAACCGTAACGGCCGCTACGGGCTCTACCAAAGAGCCGCGAGCGGGAGCGGTCAGGCGCAGGCCCTTTTGCCTTCCAGTAACACACAAATCGCTACCGATTGGTCGGGAGATGGGCGCTACTTGATTTTAATGCGGTCCGACCAGGACCAGGGCTATGATTTGTGGGTGCTGCCGATGACGGGTGCGACAGATACGGCAGAGAGCCGCGAACCTTTTCCGTTCCTCCAGACCTCCGCGAATGAGGCGTAGGGCAAGCTCTCTCCGGATGGGCACTGGCTCGCCTATGTGTCTGATGAGACGGGCCGCAACGAAGTCTTTGTCCAGAGCTTCCCCGACGCGGGGAGCAAGTTTCAGATCTCTGAGGGTGGCGGCGACAAGCCGGTCTGGCGCCGCGACGGGAAAGAGATGTTCTACGTCTCGACGGACGGCAAGATGATGGCCGTGACGATTGAGGCCGGGGCGGATCGTTTCGTGGCAGGCGCCCGTCAAGCCCTGTTCGATGCGCGTTTGGAAGGAACGCAAACCTACGATGTTACTGCCGACGGCCAGCGCTTCCTGATCCCTAGCCTCCCCGGCTCCGGCGGGGCGTCTTCGTTGACGCTGGTCGTCAACGGACTCCCGTAAGGCGCTGGTCGAGTGAGGCTAGGTGCAGGCTTTGTCCGCTTGGCCCGCTCCTTTACAGTGGCGGCTCTGTTTCTGTTGTGAGCGCGAGAGGTAGTATGCACCTGCCCCGTTTTAGATCTTGTCGAGGCCTTCGGTGAGTTCGATGTAGGTGCCCCAGGGGTCGGTGAAGAAGGCGATGGCGATGCCTAGGCTGGGGACCTCCTGGTAGGGGCGGTCGAAAGTGACGCCCTTCTTTTCGAGGTTCTCGCAGAAGGCCTTCAGATTGTCGATCTCGAAGCCGATGTGGTCGAGGACGCGGCCTTTGGTGGGCTCCTGGGGCGTGTCGGCGGGGGAGAACGTTAGGTTGACGCCCGGCATGTCGGCGGCTTCGAAGGGGCCGCGCTGCATGGGCTTTGCGCCGAAGATGTCCGCGTACCAGGCTTGCATCTTCTTAACTTCGTGACTGGCGAAGTGGATGTGGTGGTTCGCCAGCGGCGTCTCAAGAGTGCGGTTCTCGAACATCTCGATCTTCAGGTTGTCAGGACCCATGATGAAGGCCAGATAGACATGTTGGCTGGGGCTGAAGAAAATATCACCCTTGGCGCGGTTGCGGCTGATTTCCGCTTTGGTCACGACTGGGATGCCCGCCGCGCGCACTTTCGCGGCCATGGCGGGGACGTCGGGGAACTGAATCCCGATGTGGTTCACGGCGCTGCCCTTGGTTCCGGCGGTCGGCTTCTGCTCCCGGAGAAAGATCTGGGTGTTGGGGTATTTGATGTATTCGATGTTGCCCAGCTTGGCCGCCTCGCCGCCCATGACATCGACCCAAAAGCGTTTGTGCTCATCGATGTCAGTTACGTTGAGGTGCATGTGGCCCATGGCGATGGGCGCTTCGCGGGCCGCGATCAACTGCGCATGAACAGGGATCGAGAGACCCGAAACGAGGAGAGCTACGGCTAACAGTCTTTTCATTGTTGACGCCTATATTCGGCTCGGCGACGGGCAGCAGAACCGAATCGTGATTGTACCAACGCCGCCGCCGGCAACTTTGCGGGTTTCGGCGGGAGGCCAATGCGTATAGAATGAAGACGACGTTGAAGGAGGGGAATGGCGAAAGAAGAAGGCATTGAGGTTCAGGGCACCATTGTTGAAAAACATCCTGGCGGTACGTTTGAAGTGAAGCTGGATGATGACCACATCGTTCTCGCACAGATCGCAGGTAAGTTGCGCAAGCATCGCATCCGCATCCTCACGGGCGATCGCGTGACGGTTGAACTCTCCCCTTACGACCTGAAGCGGGGTCGCATCACCTACCGTTTTCGTTCGTAGTCATTCCTTGAGATCAGGGTTCCCTTTCGGCCTGCGCCTTGCGGGGCCGCGAAGCAGTGGGGACGTGGTGTGAAGGTCGTGAAGTACACCGTCTGCACTATCTCAGCCGATACACCTCGACCGCTTCGTCATTGAAGGGTTTGGGGAAGCTCGCGACTTGCCTGGCGTTTGGTTGTCTGTCGAGCACCGCCTCTTCCGTGTGGTAGACCGTATCGGTCACGTAGTACACTCTCCCTACCCGCGAGAAGTCGACGACCTTGTCCGTTACGCGCTGGTACTGAGACTTCATAATGTCGGTACTGCCGAACGGCAGGATCGGGTGGTTGTAGGCGAGCTTCATCCACCACGCCTCGTAAACGGCGATTCCGTGGCGGTGGTTTAGATAGGGGAACATCGAGTCGCCGGGCGGCCCGGGGATCGGGTCGGTGAGTACGACCAACGCCCCTTCGCGGACTCCGCTCGTAGGAACTCGATGGCCTCTTTGTTGCCGTAGCCGGCGTGTGCCCGCTGGGCCATGTAACTGCCGGCGCGAAGGAACGGCAACGGATCGCGCAGCATTTCAGAGGCACGAACACTCATCGGCCCCACGACCGCCAAGCCCACCGCTACCGCAATTGCCGTCTTGACGATAATCGATGGCAGAGTTTGGCTATACCTGCGCCACACGTCAACGGCTGCCAGTGCCACCAACGCCAAGAGCGGCCAGAAATGTGGGAAGGCCCAACGGGCCGGATACAGTATCCCTGTGAGAAGCATACATTGAGCGAACAGAGGAACGGCACCGACTGATGCTAACGCAAGGGCGGCGAAAGGTTGTCTCCACAGGAGATAACAAAGCGAGACCACGGCGCTGATCAGGATCGGCCAAGTAAGAAACTCCTGTCCGAACCGCACGAGTTTGGGCCAGTTGATGGGAACTTTTCGAAAGGGGTCTTCGAGCAACTGCGCCTTTGTGACGTAATAGTCCGAACGATGAAGCGCCGGATTGCGCCAGTCGGTGTCCGGGCCCTCGGGCGTGGCGATCATAGTCACCCCGAAGAACAGAGCGGCGATGGCGTAGATCACGACGCAGCCCGTCAGTGATCGCAGGGGAAACTGCTGGCCGCGCCAAAGCGCGATCAACAGCGGAAAATGTACGAACAGCAACACGGACTGTTTGGTGAATACGCCTAAGCCGAGGAGGAGGCCGAGAATCAGCAGCCTTCGCCAGTTGGGCTTCGGTCTCTCGAACGCCCACAAGCTTGCGGCGATGAGGGCGATTCCGAAGAAGTTGACCATCGACTCGGTGTAGGCCAGTCGATCCTGAAAAACCGCGATGGGGAAGACCGCGTAGAGACCGGCCGCGACTAATCCGGCCCCTTCGCTGCTGAGTAGCTTACCGATGGCGAAGAGCCCGATTGTGCTGAGTAGGGCCGCGTCCACCGAGATCAGCCGGGCTTGAAGCAGCGGATCGCCGCCCACCAGCATGCGGGCAGCCGCCAGCAGCCAGGTTTGCAGCGGAGGCTTAGCATCGAGGAGCGAGATAAACCATTCGCCTTGATGCTCGACGATCTCGGCCCAGTGCATGTAGATGCTTTCGTCGCCGATGATCGGCATCCACTCGGTGAGGCCGATGGTCCGAAGCCCGAACGCCACCAGGAGAATGCCGAGCAAGACCCGCCGCCCCACGATGCCGTCGGGCAACAGGACGCGCTTGGCTTCGCGAGCAGCCCGGGCCAACAAGCCTGGTGGGCGGACAGGCGCCGGCGGAGTCGGCGCCCTCTTCTTCCTCCCCTTCGATTTCTTTGTGGCGGCCGACATGGTCGATCGCTCGTCAGGCTATCAAAACAGGGGAAACGGGATTGTGAGCTATACGCCTGATTGCTCAAGAAGCTTCGCCACTAGTCCGGTCCAACCTGTCTGGTGACTCGCTCCCAACCCTTCTCCCGTATCTCCGTTGAAGTACTCGTGGAACGGGATGTGTCCCCGCCAATGTGGGTCGGTTTGGAACTTTCCGTTTGATCCGAAGACCGGCCGCGGCCCGTTCTCTTCAGATAGGAACAACCGGTTCAAACGGCGCGAGATCTCCGCCGCGACATTCCATAGATCGAGCTGCCGGCCGCTTCCGGTTGGAAAGTGGACTTTGACGTCGTTGCCGAAGTAGTGGTGAAACTTCTGCAAGGACTCGATCAGCAGGTAGTTGACCGGGAACCAAACCGGGCCGCGCCAGTTGGAGTTTCCGCCGAACATCCACGAGTCCGATTCGGCCGGCTGGTAGTCGACGCGATGTTCGTCGCCGTTGACGTGCATGACGTAAGGATGGTCTTTGTGGAAACGAGAGAGGGAACGAATTCCGTGCGGTGAGAGGAACTCGCTCTCATCGAGCATGAGCTTTAAGACCCGTGGAAGTTGCTCCTGGCTGACGATCGAAAGCAGTTGCCGCACCTTGCCGTCGGAGCGCCGCTTGAAGGCGACGTGCTTGTGGAACTCGGGGCGATTCTCGATGAACCACTGCATGCGGCGGCGGAACCCCGGGAGCACCTCAAGGATTTCGGGTTCGATCGTCTGGACGGCGAACAGCGGAATCAGGCCGACCATCGAGCGCACCTTGAGTTTGCGGTGTTCCCCGTTCGGCAGGCTCAGGACGTCGTAGTAGAAACCATCCTCCTCATCCCATAGCGACATCCCGCCGTCTTTGCCCAGATGATTCATGGCGTGCGAGATATAGGCGAAGTGTTCGAAGAACTTGCTGGCGATGTCGGAGTAGGCGCGGTCTTGCTTTGCGAGTTCAAGCGCGATGGCGAGCATATTCAGGCAGAACATACCCATCCAACTTGTAACGTCTGATTGCTCGATATGACCGCCGGTCGGCAACGGGCTGGATCGGTCGAAGACCCCAATGTTGTCGAGGCCGAGAAAGCCGCCCTGAAAGACGTTCTTGCCATCGGCATCTTTGCGGTTAACCCACCAAGTGAAGTTGAGTAGCAGCTTGTGAAAGATGCGCTCGAGGAAGCCGTGATCGGCCACGCCGCGGATACGCTGCTCAATCTTGTACACGCGCCAGGCGGCCCAGGCATGAACCGGCGGGTTGACGTCGTCGAACTTCCATTCATACGCCGGGATCTGACCGTTGGGGTACATGTACTACTCGCGCAGCATCAGGATGAGCTACTCTTTGGCGAAGTCGGGGTCGACGAGCGCGAGAGGAATGCAGTGGAAAGCGAGGTCCCACGCCGCGTACCAAGGGTATTCCCACTTGTCGGGCATGGAGATAATGTCTTCGTTGTAGAGGTGGCTCCAGTCAAGGTTGCGCGGATGTTTGCGGCCACCCGAAGGAAGAGGATTGGCGGGGTCGCCCGAAGCCCAGGTTCGTACGTCGTAGTGGTAGAACTGCTTGCTCCACAGCAGTCCCGCCAGCGCCTGACGCTGTACATGCTGGCCGTCAACGGATAGCGCCGGAGAGACGCGTTTCGCGAAGAACTCGTCAGCTTCCTCGCGGCGTGTGTGGAAGACGGCTTCGAAATCGCCATGGAGCCTGATCTCTTCCGGAGGAGTGTTCGTGAGCCGGAGGCGCCACTCGGCGCTATCGCCGGGTTCAATCCGCGCCTGGTAAACGTCCGCGGCCTTGGTGCCTTGTTGCCCGGGGTTTACGGCCTCTTCTTCGCTGTCGATGAGGTAGCGGTGGAAGGCGTCCTTGACGTAAGGGGAGCGATTCTCGGTATTCCACAGCAGTCGGCGATTGCTCTCGTTCTCCGTGAAGAGCAGCTTCGGATCGCCTTCGCAGTGCAACCAGCGCGGGCCGGCGATCATCGCGGCCCCAGGACCAGGTGTTGCGAAACCAGACCGTCGGCAGAACGTGTAGGTCCTCGGCTTCTGGACCTCGGTTGTAGGCCTTGATGCGAATCAGGATGTCTTCGTGCGTGACCTTGGCATACTCGACGAACACATCGAAGTAGCTGTCCTCGTCAAACACGCCGCTGTCGATGAGCTCGAACTCGGGATCGTTGCGGGTGCGGCGTCCGTTCTCGTCGACCAGCGAGCGATAGGGGAACTCCTGCTGCGGATACTTGTAGAGGAACTTCATGTAGGAGTGCGTTGGAGTGGCGTCCAGGTAGAAGTAGTACTCCTTGACGTCCTCCGCATGGTTGCCTTCATTGCCGGCAAGACCGAAGAGGCGCTCCTTGAGAATGCGATCGCGGCCGTTCCAAAGCGCGATGGCGAAGCAGATGTATTGGTGGCGGTCGCAAATGCCGCCGATGCCGTCTTCGCCCCAGCGATAGGCGCGCGAGCGGGCGTGGTCATGCGGGAGATAGCCCCAAGCGTCGCCGCCGCCGCCGTAGTCCTCGCGGACCGTGCCCCATTGGCGCTCGCTTAGGTAGGGTCCCCAACGCTTCCAGTGGACGGTCCGAAGGCGCGACTCTTCGAGCCTCTCTTCTTCGCGGGTAAAGCCCATGTTTTGCTTATGCGTCGTCGCCGACGAACTGAATCCAGCGTGACACGCTTGTATCATCCTAGGCGAGTTTCGCCAATGGCCGGCCCGTGGTTGCCATACTATGAGCGCCCGGTTCAAGGAATGGAGAATCTCACCTTCGTACTGGTTGCGCTGTTGATTCTCGCGTTTGGTGTCGTTTCCGAGCGTCTCCAGCGCAGCGTAGTCACCGCTCCGATGGGCCTTTGCGGTTTTCGGATACGTGTCAGGTCCTGACGGCCTGGGTCTCCTCGACATCGGGTTCGACAGCGAGATCGTGCGCGCGCTTGCGGAAGCGACGCTCGTCATCGTCCTTTTTACCGATGCGTCGTGGATCGATCTCAAGATCCTCAAGAGGAACTACGATCTGCCGTTGCGGATGTTGGGGATCGGGCTTCCGCTGACGATTGTGGTAGGCACGCTGGTAGCGGCAACCTTGCTCGACACTCTGAGCTTCTGGGAGGCCGCGGTGGCTGCGGCGATTCTAGCTCCCACTGACGCCGCACTGGGGCAGGCCGTGGTGAGTAGCCCGAAGGCCCCTGTACGGATTCGCCAGGCGCTCAATGTCGAGAGCGGCTTGAACGATGGGATCGCTCTGCCGGTCGTACTGTTCTTCATCCATCTGGCCGCCGTTTCGGAGTCGATGGTAGACGCCGGCTACTGGTTCGATTTCGTGACGCATCAGCTTGTGCTCGGCCCGGTGGTAGGGGCTGCCGTCGGCTTCGGAGGCGGCCGGCTTGTCGAGTGGGCCGGTCGCTCGCGGTGGATGAGCCACAGCTTTCAGCAGATCTCCGCGATTGCTTTGTCGCTCTTAGCGTTCGCCGGAGCCGAGGCCGTCGAGGGGAATGGGTTTATCGCGGCTTTCGTGGCCGGGCTCGTTCTCGGCAACACAGCCAAACGTGCGTGCAGCTGCCTGATCGAGTTCGCGGAGGCCGAGGGGCAACTGTTGACGCTGCTGGCGTTCTTCGTATTCGGAGTGGCGGAGATCGGGCCGACGATCGGGGCGCTCACGGTTCCACTGGTGCTCTACGCCGTGCTGAGCCTGACGCTGATCCGGATGGTCCCGGTGTCTTTGAGTTTGCTGGGCACGGGATTACGCGCGCCGACACACGTCTTCTTGGGCTGGTTCGGACCGCGTGGGTTGGCGTCGATTCTCTACATCTTCCTGGTACTTGAGGAATCGGACCTGGAGGGCCGCGACGACATCTTCACGGTAGTGATGTGCACCGTTTTGCTGAGTATCTTCCTGCACGGGATGTCGGCTTGGCCCGCTACGAACTGGTATGCCAGGCACGCCGAGCGACGCCGCGAGATCGAGCCGGATTGCGCCGAGGCAAGAACCGTGGAAGAGATGCCGGTTCGCGTGCGCATGACATCGGCGCATGCGGGTCAACGTGGCAGTGGATCACGCGACCGAAGCGGGCCGCACAAGCGCTACTGAATCAGTTCGCCCTGGCCGTTCGAGTCGTCGTCTTCCTCTTCGCCATTGGCGGGAACGACGCCGGCAGCGGCGACCTGATCTCCGTCCTCGAGTTTGACGAGGCGTACGCCCTGCGCGGCGCGGCCGGTCGCTCGGATCTTGTCCGAGCCGATGCGGATAATCTTGCCCTGACGGGTGATGATCATGACGTCGTCTTCTTGCGTCACTTTCATGATCGCTACGACGCTGCCATTGCGCTTGGTGGTCTTGATGTTGATCACGCCCTGGCCGCCGCGCGCGGTGTTGCGATACTCACCGAGCTTGGTCCGCTTGCCATAACCTTCCTGAGTGATTGACAGGACGAGGTCCTCTGGCGAGACGCAGCGCATCCCGACGACGTGATCGTCGCCCTTGAGGCGGATACCGCGCACGCCGCGGGCGGGGCGGCCCATCGCGCGCACGTCATTGATGTCGAAGCGAATCGCCTTGCCCTGGTAGGTAGCGATAAAGATTTCCGTTTCCTGGGCTTCGCCTTTATCTGTAAGCCGCGCGGAAACGAGCTCGTCTTCGTCGTCAAGCGCGAGAGCGATGATGCCACGTGACAGCGGGTTCTTAAAGACGGTTAGGTCGCAGCGTTTGATGACACCCCTGCGGGTCGCCATCACAACGTAGCGGCCTTCTTCGAATTCCTTGACCGGCAGGAAGGCCTGGACCTTCTCATCGGGTTGTAGGTTCGCGAGACTCGCGATATGTTTGCCCTTACCCGTGGTGCCCGCGTCGGGGATGTTGTAGACCTTAACCCAGTAAACGCGGCCCAAGCTCGTGAAGACGAGCACGTAGGAATGCGTCGAGCCTATGAAGAGCTGCTCGACGAAATCGTCCGTACGCGTTCCCATGCCGATCCGGCCGCGTCCGCCCCGCGTCTGCTTGGTGTAGGTGTCCTCGGGCGTCCGTTTGAGAAATCCGTTATGGGTAACGGTGACGATCATGTCCTCGTCGGCGATCAGATCCTCGATCGAGATCGTACTGACGGGCCCCGTGATTTCCGTGCGGCGCTCATCACCGAACTTGCTCTTAACGGCTTGCAGCTCGCGAACGATCAGGTTGCGGAGGATCTGGTCGGACTGGAGAATCTCGAGATGTCCTTCGATCTTCTTCTGAATCTCGGCGAGTTCGTCGATGATCTTCTGGCGCTCCATGCCGGTCAGGCGTTGGAGCTGCATTTCGATGATCGCTTGCGCTTGTAGCTGCGTGAAATCGAAGGCCGCGAAGGTGGCCTGCCCGCCTTCACGCAAGAATTTGCGGTACTCGATTTGCTGCACGCCCATGAGGCCGCTGCGGGCCATGGCCGGACTGTCCGATGCGCGGATCAACGCGATGACTTCATCGAGCCGGTCGAGCGCCTTTTGGAAGCCCAGCAAGAGGTGCTCGCGCTCGCGGGCCTTGCGTAGCAGGAAGTTTGTCCGCCGCTGCACGACATCAATGCGGTGATCGACGAAGTGGTTCAGGTACTGCAGCAGGCCCAACTCGCGCGGTTGACCGCCGACGATCGCGAGCATGATGATGCCGTAGCCGGTCTGGAGTTGGGTGTGCTTGTAGAGATTGTTGAGGATGATTTCGGGTTCTTCACCACGCTTTAGATCGAAAACGATGCGCATGCCGTCGCGGTCGCTTTCATCGCGAATGTCGGAAATGCCTTCGATCTTCTTGTTGTTGACAAGGTTGGCGGAGTGCTCAATGAGCCGCGACTTGTTGACCTGATACGGAATCTCCGTAACGACGATCGCTTTGCGGTCCTTGCCGATATCCTCGAACTTGGCCCGAGCGCGGATGGTCATGTGCCCGCGGCCATTGCGGTAGGCGTTGCCGATGCCTTCGGTTCCGCAGATCATCCCACCCGTCGGGAAGTCAGGTCCCTTAACGACCTCGGTGATCTCGTCGAGCGTCGCCTTGGGTTTCTTCACCAGATGAATGGCGGCGTCCAGCAGTTCCGTGGGATTGTGCGGCGGGATGTTCGTCGCCATGCCGACCGCGATACCGTTCGCGCCGTTAATCAGCAGATTCGGAGCACCCGCCGGCAGACACTCGGGCTCCTCCGAGGTGTCGTCGTAGTTGGCGCGGAAATCGACCGTGTCTTGGTCAAGCTCGTTGAGCAACTCTTCGGCGAAGGCCTTGAGTCGCGCCTCGGTATAACGCATCGCCGCCGGCGGATCGTTGTCCACCGAGCCGAAGTTCCCCTGCCCGTCGACGAGAATGGCTCGCATCGAGAACGGCTGCGCCATCCTGACAAGAGTGTCGTAAATCGACGAGTCGCCATGCGGGTGGTAGTTGCCCATCACCTCGCCCACGATCTTCGCGGACTTGCGGTAGCCGCGGTTCGAGCGCAGGCCGGCCTCGAGCATCCCGTAGAGAATGCGCCGTTGCACGGGTTTCAGGCCGTCTCGGACGTCAGGCAGCGCCCGCCCGATGATTACGCTCATCGCGTAGTCGAGATACGACTTCTTCATCTCGACTTCGATGTCTATTGGAATCAGATTATGCGAACCGTTATCACCTCCCAGAGGCAACTGGGAGGGACCGGAAGGAGGTTTTTCAGCCAAAGAGAAGGTCCTCGGGTGGGATGGTAAGCCCTTATTTTAACGAAGTTTACGGGTTTTTGCTCGCAGCCCTTGCGGGGCCTGCGTCCCGACCGCGCTCCAGGTCCGGAAGTAGCGCGGTTTCAGCAAGGTCGGGCAGTCTGCCTATGGGACGGGACCCGACCTCAGCACTTCACGGGGTCCGCTGCCAACTCCCCAAACAGCTCCGGGCGTCGTGTCTTCAGCGCGAAGTTCGGCTGCGACCGTTCTTCATTGATCGCCGCCGCCTCCAGCGTCGCCACGATCATCTCCGGCTCGATCCGCTCGGCCTGCGTCTCCGCGATGATCTCCCCCGAGGGGTCGACGATCATCGCGCAGCCGGGATGGTGCGGCTGATTGGGGTGGTCCTTCGGATACGCGTCCACATACCCGGCGCGCCCGACCTGGTCCGTGAGGATCGCGAAGCAGGAGTTCTCGATTGCGCGGGCCGGAATAATCTTTCGTTGGTACTCGGCCATATCGCGCCGCGCGGCCACCTGTGATTCCGGCGTGTCGTCCCACATTACCTTGCGAGCCGCGTGAGGCATGAGCAGAATCTCGGCCCCGTGTAGACACAGCACGCGCGAGATCTCCGGGAACAGCTTGTCGTAGCAGATCTGGATGCCGATCTTGCACTTGCCGATGTCAAACGCCGGCATCTCCCGTCCACCCTTGTAGAAGAGAACCTCGTCGCGCGATAGGTGGATCTTGCGCTGCTTGCCAATGTAACCGTCTGGCCCGGCGACGATCTGCGTGTTGAAGACGAGGTCGTCTTCCTTCTCACTCAGCCCGACACACACCACGACCTTGTTCTCTTTCGCGATCTCGCAAAGCCGCTGCGTGCTAGGCCCGTCAGGGACAGCCTCGGCCAACTCATAGGTGTTTGGCGTGCAATGTCCATGGACGACGAGTTCAGGGAAGACTACCAACTCGGCGCCCTGCTCGACGGCCTTCGCCGTCCAGTCAGCGATCTCATCGAGAACAGCCTCGGGTTCGCCGAGACGGCCGTTCATACTCACAGCGGCAACGCGGATATCTTGCATGGCTTCCTCTCTCTTGTATCGAGAGTAGTGTAGTACGGCGTAGAGTGAACAGCCTTACGTCTTCGGGCTGTAGTGCCGCGTCAGCCAGCGCGAAAGCCCATCGAGTCCGGGCAACAGGACGCGCTCGTTGATGTTCGCTTGGTCAAGCTTATCCCGCACTTCCCATTTCAACTCGGCCGGGATAATGATCCGGCGATAAAGCTCGGGGTGATGGGCAAGCCAGGAGTCAAGCGCCGTTCGCGGATTCGACAGCAGCGAGAAGAACGCGAATTGGTTCACGATACGCTCATCAAGCGATGGGGATTCCAGAAACACCACAAACTCTTCCCCTTCGTCCGCGAGGCGATCGAAGGTTTCAAGGTCCGGTGCCGCACACTCCAGCAGGTCGACTGTGAACACATGTGAGCCCTCATCGAGCAATACGGCGTTGAGGCGCTCGGGCAGGATCTTGTTCATCTCGACGTAATCGAGACACCACACAACCCCGTCCACATGAAAGCGCCCGAGTTTGGCTGTGGCGAAGTGAATTGCGACGAAGGGCGAGTACGTCCAGTCCAGCAACCGTGTCGGCAAACCGTGGTGCTGCGCCACGCTGAGCCAGTTCCAGACCGAACCGCCGGGCGCCGCGTCACGATGGGCGTACTTGCGAAAATTGCGCAACAAGTGCCGCTCGAGGCGCGCGAAGTCGCCGCCCAGGCGGATCAAGCTGGTCTTGAGGTCGTAGTCGGCGTTCGAGAGTCCGCGAAACGCGTACTTCGACCGATAACGTGCAAGGCCGCTGTCCCAGCTCCCGTCGTAGAGCTGGTCGACAAGCTCGGTCCAACTGGTAACCCGGAAGTCGTTGGGTGTCGTCATGGCGCGAGGGCGCGAAAAACCCTCACCCTAAGCTAGCAGGTGACCGTTGCACTCCCGTTGCCCGCGCCGCCGCTCGTCAGCAGCAGGGCTGAGCCGACTCGGAGCCGGCCGGCTCCGGGCCGCACGGGAACAGCCCGAAGTGCTTCACCGCCTGGGTTACCTCGAAGTACCGCCCCAGCCTCGTTTCGCTGATCATCCGCGCCGTGTTGCGGCACACCGCCGTTGGCCGGTGGGCCTTGAAGATGTGGTGGTCGTCGAAGACGAATCGCGCGGAGTCGTCCGGCGAGTTACCTTTGTAGATCGCCACCTGGCCGTAGTCTTCGCAGCGGTGATCGAGCGCGTTGCCGAATTTGAATGCCCGCACCGTCAGCGATGAGAACGTAATCGGCTCGCCTTTCGCCGAGTCCTGAACCACACGGCGGCTGAACACGCGCGGATCCGTGAACCCCGCGTCCTTCATCGTGTCGAACCAGGCGTGCTCGTACATCGCTCCGCCCAGACATTCCGCGATCATGTCCGGATCCTCGCGGATCGAATCCGGCACCTCGCGGTCCGCCGCAATGTCGGAAATGTAGAACTCGCCGCCCTCCGACAACACCCGGTAGATGGTTTGGAATACCAGATCCTTCCGTGGCGACAGGTTGATCACACAGTCGGAGATCACCAGATCCACGCTGTTGTCGGGAATCGAATCGGCGACTTCGATGAAATCTTTGTGAAAAGCCGTGTTGCGAGCGGGAAAACCGAAGGAGCACGCCACTTCGTCCGCGTGATCGTTGGCCACCGCGAGTTGCTCGTCAGTCATATCGATCCCGTGGACAGAGCCTCTCGGCCCCACCTTGTAAGCCGCAATAAAGGCGTCCACGCCTGCTCCGGAGCCCAGGTCGAGCACCGTAATCCCTGTCAAGTCGTCGTTCGGGATCGGGCAGCCACAGCCGTAGTGGCGGTTTTTCACGGCATCCGGGATCAACGTCAGGATATCCGCATGGCGCTGCTGCGTTTCCTCGGTGCAACAGGCCTTCTCTGTCAGGTCCGACTTGTTCTTCAGGTGTCGGCCGTAGTAGTAGCGCAGGTGGTCGCGCAGCGTATCAATGTTCGGAGTGACTTCAAGCGTAGACGATGGGCTGCTCATGGTTTCGTAAAGGTACCGTTGCGTGGGGCCTCTTGCGTGCGGCCCCCACGAATTCTCCCTTAATACCCTTCGCGGCGCAAGGCGAATTGGTTAGCACAGCCATCTGATTTTGGGCCGGAACGGTGCCCCTGACCGCGACCACGCACCCTGGTCGTCAGTCACGATTCTTGCCGCGGCATCGCCTTCTCGGAGTTTTCGCTTAGTGACGGCATCCATGGATTGGTCTAAACTATTAAACGCAGGGGTTTTCCATCGACTTGACGGGTCGTGGCACACGGTGTCACCAACTGACCTGCCCCCACAAGTTGTACCACTTTTTAAGTTAGGATCTGGGCCGTTTTCGGCGGGCGCAGGGGCGGAGCCCCGTAGCTCGCTGAAAACGGCTCGAATGCCTCCGGTGTCGGTGGCCGATAGCCCAGAACTATGCGGCCGTCGCGTGTTGTACTGCATTCGCCAACGCTCGATCAGCACCTGAGCCTCGTAGAGCGTGTCGAAGATCTCCAGGTTGAGCAGCTCGTCGCGCAGCTTGCCATTGAATGATTCGA
>Ga0310124_10000354_pt1 | contig 31502 bp, 24 predicted proteins | sample CB11b_AW_Bot5_MG_FD_203507 | JGI IMG/M metagenome (GOLD analysis project Ga0310124, IMG submission 203507) | Marine microbial communities from Western Arctic Ocean, Canada - CB11b_AW_Bot5 | ecosystem: Environmental > Aquatic > Marine > Oceanic | place: Canada: Western Arctic Ocean | collected...
GCCCTATACCTTATTCAACGAAACCCAAAAGGCCTCATACGTGCGAGGCCTTTGTTTTCTCAACGCTACATGGGCTTGCCCTACAGATAGGTTTGAGGCCGTCGACATTCTGATATGAATTAAACCTGACTCTTAATATCAATCTAACCTATTAATATCAATCTAACTTTGCTTCTAACAAACCTATTGACCCGATCTTATAAATAGATAATATAGACATCCAGACGCCCAAATGTCTTTTTGATCAATTAAATGGAGTTATCATGAACAGCTACAAAAAAATCACAGCATCCCTGTTGGCATTAGCTTTCGTATTCGGTGTAACAGGATGTGGAAAAAAAGACGAGGCTGTCATCAAGATTGGGGCGACAGTTGGCCCACATGCACAAGTTGTACAGGCAGTCGCTAAAGAAGCAGCAAAGCAAGGGATTAACATTGAGCTAGTTGAATTCTCAGACTACATCACCCCTAACGCAGCATTAGACGATGGAAGTATCCAACTGAATAGCTACCAACATCAGCCATTTCTCGACAACTTTAACGACAATCACGATAGCAAGTTAGTTTCTATCGGACGTTCAATTTTGATGCGTATGGGCGTTTACTCTAACAAGTACTCTTCGCTTGACTCTATCCCTGATAACGCACGAATCGCGATTCCAAACGACCCAACGAATGGCGGGCGTGGACTATTACTGCTTGAAGATGCCGGGCTGATTTCATTAAAAGACAACGCTGGTTTCAACGCATCTTTAAACGATATTGTTAGCAACCCGAAGAACATTCGATTTGTTGAAGTGGATGCCGCGCAGTTACCCCGCTCTCTTGACGATGTAGATGCTGCTGCAATCACCATGAACTATGTAATGTCTGCTGGACTCGATCCTAAGAAACAAGGCATTTACTTAGAGAAAAAAGACGCACCTTTAGCTGTGATGGTTGTTGCGGCGCGAGAAGAAGACAAAAATAATGAAACGTATAAAAAGATCATCTCAATTTACCACTCTCAAGAGATTAGTGACTTTTTAGACAGCACTTTCAAAGGCACCATCGAAGCCGCAAATTAAGCTAAATAATCCAAATAAATCAAATAAGTCATTTCAGATTTGGCGTTGCCTGATACCTATGAAGCAACGCCAGATTTGAGTTGACGGGTTGTCGCTGACGCATTCCAGCCCCCTTTTCAAATTAGAGAGCAAAGCTCAAGTTACTTAAATCGAGGTTGAAAACCGTATCGTCAGAGCGGATTATGTAAGCATGAAATTCAATTAAATCTGGGTTCTTCGCATGAAAAAAGAAGTGATACTGTTTGATATAAACGAAACGGTTTTAAATTTGGGGTCATTACAGCCTAAATTTAAAGCAGTATTTGGCAGCGAGGATGCACTATCGCTTTGGTTCTCAAAGCTTTTGCACTCTTCAACGGTTTGCATCGCAACAAACGTACAGTCTACTTTTTCTGAATTAGCGAATGCAGCGCTCGACGCTATTGCACAGCGATACAAGTGTGATTTAACGGCGGAAAGCAAAGATGCTTTGTTAACTTCCTTTGCCAATCTACCACCGCACACTGATATCAAAGAGTCTTTACTTAAACTACGTGAGAACGGGTTTAAAACCGTCGCTTTTTCCAACTCATCCCTCGATCTCATCACTTCTCAAATCAAGAACTCGGGCTTAAACGATTATTTCGACACCGTCATTTCTGTTGAGGAAACAGGCAGTTTCAAACCAAATTCAGACGTGTATAAATTTGCAGCCGAAACCTTACAAGAGCCTGTCGAAAACCTTCGTCTTGTCGCTACTCATGATTGGGACACTCATGGTGCGCTATCCGCTGGCTTACAAGCAGCCTATATAGACCGTACAGGCGTTGAGTATCATTCCTTGTATTTGAAGCCAGAGATTGGCTCAAGGACGATGGATGGTGTGGTAGAACAGATAATTAAGCACAATTTAGAAAGGTAAAACCTCAAGAGGCTTTTGCTACTCCCGCTCGGTACAAACAAAAAGGCCTCGCACACGCGAGGCCTTAATTCTATCTACAGGGCAATTAACTCGCCTGCCCAATATTGCCTCTATTGAATCCAGCTCCGCCTTCGGTCTGGTAAAAACTAAGACCAAGCTTCCCGTGAGATAAATGTGTGACGCTGTTGTTTGGGTTTATGGGGCGCTAGAGACTGATCTTCAGCATGCCTTGAATCGAAAGCAATATGTGCTTGCACGGTCTTCAACTAGTAATCAAAACCAAACTGAATTGTGCGCATAATTTTCAGTTGGTTAGGTAAGGGCTGGATCGAACTTTAGTAGAGGTTACATTTACTATAGGCAGGGCTTGTGAATAAGTGCTTATTTTGGGTTCATCGCGGCTTTCCCTGAAAGCCGAGATGAACTTTTTTCAATAATCTAACATGTGAAAGCATTAGACAGGTCGATATCACATTGCCTTACATCACATATATTAATAAAAGTAATGTTACTTACATTTATAAATGTGATGTTTATCTCCATTCATCTTTTGATTACTTTCTAAGCTTAGTTGGTTTTTATCCGATTAAACAGAAGGTTATATGATAAATAGAATAATAACACTAAGTGGCGTTGCATTACTTTGTTCAGCGAGTGCGCATGCACAAATCCAAAATGGAAGTTTCGAAAACTGGGAAGGAAACGTACCATCTGGATGGAGTGTGATTGACTCCGGCATTGCACTTTCGCCCTCTACCGACCCTGTAAATAACGGCAGTTTCTCTGCACAAGTCACAGTGAATACAAGTACTCAAAGTAATACCGATTTTCTTCAAACGATAAGTGTTGAACAAGGGAAAACTTATGATTTCTCTGTCGATGTTTATCACACTGAAGGTAACGTGAAAGCTCGCCTTTTTGTTGATGGCTATTTAGGCTACTCGAATAATGGTTTAACGAATCAGTGGCAAGCATTGACTCACTCGTACAGCGCTACGAGCACTAAAGATATCGTTGTGGGCATACGATTTTATGATGATGCAGGTTTTGATGGTTCGGAAGTGGTGTATTTAGATAACTTTCAGCCTACGGAGGCTCCACCAACACAAAGCTGCAATGACACAAGTGCCGCACTCACGCTAGTGACGGATAACTATGGCTCTGAAACCAGTTGGTCTCTCAAAAACTCAGTTTCTCAAACTCTTTATTCTGGTTCAGACTATCAAAGTAACACCAACAATGAAGTGGAAATGTGTTTAGCAGATGGTAGCTACACCCTAGAAGTCTCAGACTCTTATGGAGATGGAATGTGCTGCAGTGTGGGGAATGGTTCATACAGTTTGTCGGTAAACGGGACCATTGTGGCATCTGGTGGTGATTTCCAAGCAAGTCAGAGTACAGAATTTACGATTGGTGGCTCAACTACTACACCACCAACTGAACCACCAGTGTTAGGTGAGTATTACAAAGACGCTGAAGGTAAAGTGGGCTTTGCGTTAAAAACGGCCTTATATCAAATTATTGATAATCATAGTAGTCAGGGTTACACCGCTATTTGGACGTTAGTGTCTGAGGCGGACCTAGACGCATACTATGACACTGATGGGTCGATTCTCGATATGTATTCGGAGAAACCTTCAGGCTCAGATTCAATCCAATTTACTAAGGTGGCCGATCAATGTGGTCAATACAGCAAAGAAGGTGATTGCTACAACCGTGAGCACTCATTCCCGAAAAGCTGGTTTGGTGGGAAAGTCGAGCCAATGAACTCTGACGGGCACCATTTATTTGCCACTGACGGCTACGTTAACTCGAAACGTAGTAATTGGCCATTTGGTGAGGTAAGTAGTGCAACATACACATCAAGCAATGGTTCTAAATTAGGCAGTGCAGCAAACTCTCTTGGTTATGCAGGTACGGTGTTTGAGCCAATTGATGAGTTTAAAGGTGATTTCGCAAGAGCATATTTCTACATGGCAACACGCTATGAAAATGAAATCGCTAATTGGGAAGGAAACTCTACAAGCTCGGATGCCGTTCTGGATGGAACCAATACAACCGTTTTTGAACCTTGGCTACTTACTATGCTAAAGCGTTGGCATTCTGAAGATCCAGTAAGCCAAAAAGAAATCGACCGAAATAAGGCGGTACATAATTTCCAAGGGAATCGTAATCCGTTTATTGACCATCCAGAGTTTGTAAGCCAAATCTGGGGAAATTAATCGGAATATAACCACCATGACAATGGTTTCATGATTATTGAATTGAGCCCAATCCTTTGTTTGGGCTTTTTTATTGATAGGCATTAGAGAGCATGATTTAAAATATTTGAAAAAGCATATTGTCATGAAGGTGCGTATACTTGTCAGTGATCGGCACCATCAATACTGGACGCGACGTTAAGCGACTTTCCATACCTTTAGTTATTCATGACCGATCATATTCAATTTTTCCCACACACATTTTTGTCCAATACCTTCATAGGCCGAGCTTTGACTCGTGGCACTTTCTAGCTCACAGGTGCCCTTTTGCCGGTCTCAAAACGGGCAAAATTTTCGGCAGATCCGTATTTTCTTTTATCTTCGTGCCTCTAAGAAGGACGCATAGCTGATCTTCATAGCAAGTCGGACGTATAGGCTGTTTAAAAGGAGGGAAAGACTATGGCCACCGTCTATGTCAGCATCGGAAGCAACATTAACCGCGAACATCACGTCACAGAATGTCTCAAAGCATTGCATGACCACTTTGCGCCCTTACATATTTCTAAATTCTACGATTGCGAGCCTGTCGGTTTTAAAGGGGATAACTTCTTAAACCTAGTCGTTGGGTTCGAATGTAACCTTCCTGTCGCCGAGCTGGTTAAGGTTTTACATCAAATCGAATCAGAGAACGATCGCAAGCGTCAGACCAAAGCCTATGCTTCACGGACGATGGACATCGACATCCTTCTTTATGGTAATCAAGTGGGCGTTATCGATGGCGTAGAGCTGCCTAGAGGCGAAATCACCGAGTACGCTTTTGTGCTCAGGCCGTTAGTCGATATTGCTGCGCAAGAACGTCACCCCACTCTAGACATCTCATATCAGCAGCTCTGGGAAAACTTCGATCAGTTAAGTCAGAAAACCGAACCCATCCCTTTCGATATCAGTTTCACTTAGCCTTTACATGACTGAAAAAAGAACGGCTGCAACAGGAACAATTGCGAAAGGAACAACTGCGAAAGGAACAACTGAACTCTTAATCGCGTGAGCTTTACTGATCTTTTCTTAAAACAAGCACGTACCTGACTTTACTCTCTAAGGATTGGACACTGTTATGAATCACAACGCCATTATCACCATTACAAATCTCAGACTAAGAACCTTCATCGGTTTCAACGAAGAAGAAAAGTCTAAGCAGCAAGACATCGTTATCAATGCAGAGATCCACTACCCCGCTAACAACCTTTGCCTCTCAGATGATGTGGAGAACGCACTCAACTACAAAAACATCTGCAAGAAGATCATTCAACATGTCGAATCCGGAAGATTTCTGCTTTTAGAAAAGTTAACCAGCGACGTACTCGGCATTTGTATCGATCATCCATGGGTACGATACGCTCAAGTGAGAATTGATAAGCCTCATGCCCTACGTTTTGCCGACTCCGTTTCACTCACGCTTAGCTATGAAGCAGAGCTCGAAAATTAACTCATAAGGAGAGAGTCATGCTGAATACAGAAGCTGAAAAAGTAAGAGAAGCTTTGCTCGCAAAAGGACTTGAAACCCCAATGACACCGAGCGAAATGAATCCCAACCAGAAGTACAACCGCATCAAAGGTCTGTTAACGGAAGTGGTCAGTACGCTTGGGCTGGATTTAACCGACGACAGCCTCGCTGAAACACCCCATCGTATTGCAAAGATGTACGTCCACGAGATATTTTCAGGGCTCGATTACGATAACTTCCCAAAAATCAGTGTGATAGAAAACAAAATGTCGGTTGATGAAATGGTCAAGGTGTCGAACATAGACTTAACGTCGACGTGCGAACATCACTTCATTACCATCGATGGTTTAGCAGAAGTGGCCTATATCCCTGAAAGCAAGATACTCGGGTTGTCTAAAATAAATCGTATTGTTCGATTCTTTGCTCAGCGTCCTCAAGTGCAAGAACGCCTTACTCAGCAAATCCTGGTCGCGATACAGACTCTAGTCGAAACAGAAAATGTGGCCGTGACAATTAAAGCCACTCACTATTGCGTTAAATCCAGAGGCGTCATGGATGCAAACTCTGAAACCTCAACAACCGCGCTCGGTGGTATTTTCAAAACTAACCCTCAAACCAGAGCTGAGTTTTTACGATGAGTGAAACGATATTAATAACCGGCGTGGGAAAGCGACTCGGATTCGCACTGGCGCAGCAACTTTTAACGGATGGATACAGCGTGGTTGGCACCTACCGCAGCGACTATCCTCAACTGCAACTGTTGCGCGATAGTGGAGCCGACTTGCAGCAGGTAGACTTTTATCAACAAAGCAGCCTAGAGGGCTTTCTTGATTATGTAGGTCAAGAATATAAGACACTTCGAGCCGTCATACATAACGCTTCCGATTGGAAGCCTGAGAACAAGACAAATCCCAGTGAAAATGCATCTCAAATCATGCACCAGATGATGACGATTCACGCCACCGTGCCTTATCTGTTCAATTTAACGCTCAAAGACCAACTGATGTCTGGCGATAAAACGTCAGACATCATCCACATCAGTGATTACGTTGCGGAAAAAGGCAGTAAGAAACACATCGCTTACGCGGCCAGTAAAGCTGCGCTCAACAACCTGACGCTATCGTTTTCAGCGATGCTGGCTCCGAAGGTCAAAGTAAACACCGTCTCTCCAGCCATGATTAAATTCAATGAACATGACGATGAGGCATACAAAACTAAAGCGCTGAAGAAAGCTCTGATCCCCACAGAAGCGGGCTTTGAGGAAATAATAGATGGCATCAAGTTTGTGTTGGCCAGTCACTACATGACAGGACGAACCTTACACCTTGATGGCGGCAGGCATTTGAAGTGAAGTCCATATCATGTGGGCTTACGTCAACATAGAAACGCTAAAGACTAATTACTGCTGTTACCAAGAAACCGCTAGAAGCTAGAAGCTACTATGACCTAAAAACTGCTAAAAGAGTGAGGAAGGCGTTTTTCTTCGTCCCAGCCGGATAACTCAATATTGGTCAATGACTTGCGCCTCTCGTTACACAGTGAAGCGATATTGATGATAGGCAGTTGGCTGCGAAACTGCGCGGTAAGTATGACCTTTTTACTTTCACTCAGGCTGTTTCGACATTGCGCTAAAACAGCTTCAGTATCGAGTTGATGTGCGTTCTCGATAATCTGGATATCAGCATTCTCTTGATAGCAATCTATCAGCCAAGATACCGCAGGCTCTTCTAAACTGGTGAGCACGATGACATCTTTTGTTGTGACCAGTTCTTTGAGTTCAGATAGTTTGAGTTCAGTTTCCATAAATATCCTCATTCAGCTGAAAATACATTAAAGCCGGTTACCCAGTTTAGCCTGTGCCAAATGGTAGCCTCTGTCTATCATCTCTTGTGAGCGATCAAACTCTAAAGTGCCACAAGCATTACGTGGGATTTCAAGCGTAATATCGGCGGGATAAGCGGCCAGTTTTTGGCGAGCAATGGTCGATTGCATCGCATCAAACGCTTGGTTGGCAATGTCGTAGGCAGCAAAATTGAAGCTCATTTTACTTTTTACACTGCTACCGAGATTGTCGATAAAGTGAACAACCTTCTCATGCAGATTGCTCTCTTTTGTTGGTAGGGAAACCGGTATCACTTCCTGTTGAAGCATCTCAGGTTCACCACCTAAGTTCACAGCCAGAGTAAAGTCTGTCTTATCACTAAAGGTAGGCGCAATCGGTACGGGATTGAGCACTCCTCCATCAATCAGCACTTCACCATTAATGACATGTGGAGTGAAGAACAGTGGCAAAGAGATAGAGGCGCGAATGGCGTCAAACAGAGAACCTGATTGCAGCCAAACCTCTTTTTCTTCGGCGACGTTGGCAGCGACTGCGGTATAAGGGATAGGCAGATCTTCAATTGAAATCTCGCCGATCAGCCCACGCAGCGTTTCGATGATCTTGTCCCCTTTGAAGATACCACTCGATTGCCATGAAAAGTCCAACATCATCGCCATATCCGATTGGTCGATACTGGTGACCCACTCTTCAAATTCATCCAACTTACCCGCAGCGTAGACACCACCGATAAGTGCGCCAATTGAACAGCCAGAGATGGATTTTATCTGATAGCCATGCTCGATTAACCAACGGATGATTCCAACGTGAACCAAGCCTCTTGCGCCACCACTGCCAAGTACCAATGAGACCGTTTTTGCCATCGTATTAATCCTTTAGTTTTTAATTCTAGGGGAGCTAACTCGCCGATTTACCAATTCGCAGATCTCAACTCACTGAGTCACTCTCAGTCCATACGGGTAATGAAGGTTTGCTCGTCATCCACAAAAGCCACATAGTCGCCGTGATAGATAAACACCCGACCACGCCCTTCCACTATACACGCGAGCTGTGGGTTCAAATCTTCTTCAAGATTTTCACTTTGATACGTGCCGGTATCAGTGATCACACCGCGGAGTTTAGGCAAAAATCCATAGCTGCGCTTGGCTTGATCAATCAGGCTCAATTCACTGGTGGTAGAGAAGTAAGCTGGGATGGGACCAGCATCTTCAATAAACATCGGTTTCAGTTCTTCAAAAGCTGTAATCACCAGCCAGTCGATGCCGTTTACGTGATGGATAAACATTGTTTATAAATACCTAGTTTCTCGATAGTTCTGATGCGGAGATTCTAACACTATCAGGGGCCAAACGTAGGAGAAATTGAGTTACTAGAGACAATCCCTACCCCTGCTTATCACCCAATATATCCAGCATAAAACCGGACCAGATAGTCACGATCAAATCACACCAGAACGCAACCAAGCATGCAGCCAACCGTAAGTCGTTGGACTTTTTTCTGGGCCTTTAGAGTCGAACCATTTGTTGTTGAAAGTGACTTTGTTATTCCTGAAATCAAGAGCCTACCAATAAACAGACACATACTATCTACAGGGTCTAATACTAGTCGTCCGACTCTACGACTAATGTCTAACCGACTGAGTCTATTTGTTTTTTTTGGTTTGGTATAAGGTACTAACAACTGAATGTTAATGAATTTTTAATTATAAGTTGACGCATTGTTTACACTTCATGCCGTGAGTCAACAACGTTTGTTGGAATAACACACCTCAGAGTGTGAACGAAAGGAATCAAAATGAGCACTACTTTAGAGTCCGCACATATACAAACAGAGAAGCCTCAAGCCAATGAGGATGAACTCACCTATGAACAACAACATAAACCAAGATCGGAATTTGATTCCCGAGAACAGTATTTAGAACATGAATTACAAATCATGTCGCCTAAGCGCTGGCGTCCAAATTTGCCGTTTAAAGATTATCGATTTGAGATAGAAGACACCATCCCAGCGATGGCGGCGACCATTGGTAAAGTGGTTATGGTGGGCGCTATTGCAGCCACCTTTGCTGGGGCTCTCGGATTAAATGAAGACTTCATTCTAGAAAACGTTCGTTATGAACTCCTCATCGCCTCTGTTTTCATTATTATTTTCTCTGGCTTCCTGTTGCCGACCGCGAACCTCGCAGGTACACACGGTCCACTCATCCCGTTAATTCCAATTGTGGTTGCAGCAGGCGGACACCCTATGGCGTTTGGGTTATTGATTGGCGCTTTTGGCCTCATCTTAGCCATCAGTAAAGGTGGCAGCATGTTGGCCAACCTCACCAGTAAAGGCGTATGTGGCGGATTATTGCTCTACCTTGGCTTTGTTGGAACCGCTTCTCAAGTGAAAAAGCTGTTCGCTTGGGCTGAGGGAATCGGCATGAGCCATATCGCTTTTGTCGTGATCTTTTGCACCATCATTTTGTACGCGTTATTGGAACATTTTCGTAAACGTTGGTTAGCGGTGCCTCTTAGCTGTTTACTGGGTGGTACGATTGCATTTGCCATGGGTGCCCCATTCGCTTTCCACACTGAGCCAGGCTTACCTAACATGAACCCTATGTATTGGTGGGGAGAAGATACAGGTTGGATGTTAGGCCTACCAACGATTGAGCACTTCATGGTGGTATTGCCGTTTGCAATTTTGGCTGTCGCTATGTGGTCTCCAGATTTCTTAGGGCATCAAGTATTCCAAAAAATCAGCTACCCAGAACGTACTGAAAAAGTACACATGAACATTGACGACACCATGACCACGGCATCAATTCGTCAAACGTTCGGTTCTCTGCTCGGTGGTACTAACTTTACTTCTTCATGGGGTACTTACATCGTACCGGCGGCGATTGCTAAACGCCCTATTCCTGCCGGCGCATTGCTCACGGCTCTGTTCTGTATCATCGCCGCGGTTTGGGGTTACCCGATGGATTTAGCTATCTGGCAACCGGTACTGTGTGTGGCGCTGATTGTTGGGGTATTTGTTCCATTGCTAGAAGCTGGAATGGAAATGACGCGTGAAGGGAAAACCACACAGTCGGCCGCGATTGTTGTGTTTTCTTCAGCGCTCGTTAACCCTGCATTTGGCTGGGCTCTCACTATGCTGTTGGACAACTTAGGCTTAGTCGGTTGTAAAGAACGCAGCAGTGAACTGAGTAAAATGAGCCGCTGGGTGTTGCCTGGCACTATGTTTATTGTGCTAAGTGGTGTGATGGCGTTGGTTGGCCTTCTACCGGGAATTCCAGCGATTATCCCAAGCTTTCGTTAAGCTCGATTAATATTTAGTTTTGGTCGGAACACTAAAAGGCCTCGCAATCGCGAGGCCTTAGTTTTGTCTAAGTTTCAACGAACGATCACCGAAGTAATTGGCGATGGTAAACCAAATCAACTCGAGAGCCATTCATCCAATACTGTGATGAATTTAGGATTAATGAGATAACCGATGGAAGCATGCGGATTGCTTTTCCCGTTGCGAATATTGAGGTTGTAAATCGGGTGGATATCTTTCATTCCACCGGGGATCAGACCCAGTTTGAGCATATCTTTAAAGTCATTTCTAATTTTGTTGTCATGAGAGATAAAATCATCTTCTGCCGATATGTTTATCCATTGCTGAATGTTTAAAGGATACTTCTTCTCATCTTTTAAACGGCTCCCTTTTAGCCTGTCTTTTACGTTTTCATCTCCTAACGGCGACCCGAGCGTCAGCCATAAGTTGACCTTCTTGTCCGCACCATAGTCGTGTCTATACTCTCCGTAATGAGACAACTTCCACAACACGTCATAACTGATCATCGACCCAAGGCTATGCGATACAATCATCACGTCATCCTGATTATCAAGCGCTTCCTTCAGTTCAACCATTAGCCGATGCCTAACATCGCTGCCAAAATAGGTATCTTCATACCAATAATGCGCCATATCCGGCGCGACCTTCGTTATAAGTGTCTCAGCCACACCCAGCTTTCCAAATAGCGATGAAAAGGTATCTGCTAGCGCCTCTTTTAGAAAACCAATTTTAGATACCTTGTTATACGTTGTTTTATTGAACTGGCTTGTCTTGTACTTTTTGAGTTCAGACAGCGCTTGTTGTCGACTTGCAGGGTCTTCCGTTGGTTTCTCTAACAATGTGTTCGATAGTTCACCGTAATAGACAAACCGTTTATCTACATCTTTAAAGGCTTGTAATGAACTTGAGCCTCCACAATCTCGCTGCAAGCCATGTTCTATGGCCTCGTACCAGAGTGCTTGAAGGGGAGCTTTATCGGGCTTTTGAGCGCGACCATGAATGAATATTATTTTCTTAGCCATAGCAGGACGTCCTAAACACATAGTTAAAGTGATTGTCTCTAGAAAGCACCCCTAAGTTCGGTCAGCCCTTACCAAGAACAGCAGCGCTAATGACGTATCTAGAGGTGGTTGATAGAGCATTTATATAACTATGAGGTACTCGTTTAAGGACCATAAACGAGTGAACGATGCGATCATTACTCGCAAATTGAAATGAATGTAGCTAGCAAAACCTCCAACGAACAAAAAGGCCTCACACACGCGAGGCCTTAGTTTTATCTATAGAATGATTACATCCATCCTTTAACAACTACGGCGCCTACTTCACTGACTTAACCGCATTCATCAATGTTCGATGAAATATCTAATTAATACTGAAGATTAAATAATCTTAATAGTGTTCATTTAATTAGCTAATCTATTTTTCAGAAGAGCATGACTTGTGTATTTCTTGTACCACAGGTTCATTATTGATAATTAAGTAAATTTAAAGAAGAAAGTGATATAAATAACATTAGATACATTCGCGTGATCAATCTAACAAGTTAGGATATGAATTTATAAAAACCTGATTAATTACCTTGTCAATTCATAAATAAAACAACAAAATCCTACTAACATTATCAGCCTAATTAATCATACTGCCTGATTATTACGGCAAACAGATGGCTTCTAAAAACACACGCATAAGTATGAGTTACTAAACATGGTAAGAAAAATAGTTTCACTTTCAATATTAGCAATGAGCTTCAACGCATCGGCATTAACTTGTACAGGAGTTATTGACGAAGTCGAAGTCAGCAGTAGGTACAAATATGTCCGAGTGTTCACTAAAGCTTATAAAAATGGGAAAGTTGGTATAGAAATATGTGGGGATAGAGGAGCGAAAAGTTTTAGCAAAATAGCGAGCGATATGGATGGGGGCTATGAAAATAACTGTAAAGCTTATTTGAGTATGGCAGAAATATCTCTAGCTACAGGATTACCCCTTAAAATTGTTATGAGAACACCTCTAACCGGTTGTTTAGATTATGGTGCCTATGTCAATCAAACCTGGGTTCACAGCATGTCATTGGTTCGCAAGGACTCTTCGAATGACGAATAAAGTTAATAGGTTTTTTTTTAGCTTATTCTGCAGCAGCTTATTAATTTCAGGGTGTGGTGGTGGCGACTCTGAGAATCAAAGTGTCCAAGATGTTGGGGAAACTGAGACTACAGTGGAATCTGGAATAGAAGAAGAAACAGTAACCGAAGAGCAAACAGGAAGTATTGATGAAACTGGAACCGAAGAAGAAACAGAAAATGTAGTGGTAGCCGGAAATACAGAAGGAACAGGAACTATAGAGGAGAAAAATAACGAGCAAGCTACCAATGCTGCCATTATAAAATCTATTCATCTAATAAACGATTAACTGATAGTTTTCGTGATTGTAACTTACAACTCGTAGTTTCTCTCCTTTAGATATTTAATACTTTCACATCCAACTTACTTATAGAAAGTTAGCGCTTAACATTTATTAAAAATACATAAAAGTTGTTTCAAAGATTCAATCGATTAACAGATAGCATTGACTCAGTTCACTTCAAATTCAAGTGACTAATTTACTCCTTACTTACAAAAAGGCCTCGCAATCCGCGAGGCCTTAGTTTTATCTATAGAATGACTACAACTGCCATACTTGACTGACTTAACCGCTTTCATAAACATTGTGGAATGGTTCTAGTAGACCAAAGCCTCCCCCTCTAGCTCCCCCTCGAATGGAGTGAGCCGATCTCTTGAGATATAAGAATGAGGGGGAGAATATTCTTTGCCGCTGAACATATAGCAGCACATGTAGCGCTCGGTATTTAGTTCCTCCCCTTTCCCATGACCAGCAAGAGATTGGAGATGTAAACCAAGGGGAGGTTAGGAGGGGATTATCAGCCTATTCTCACGTGCAACCGCCCTACTTCACTGACTGCACCGCTTTCATCAACGTTGTGTTGAACTGCTGTGGTTGCTCTAGCATTGGGAAGTGGCCTGAGTCTTCAATGTAGTAAATGCTGTAATCCTTGATGTGTTTCTTATTCGCTTCTGAATCCGTTGGCCATAGGCGAGCGTTAACCAAGATTACTGGTACATTCACGTTCTCATACACTCGGTGGGCTTCGCCTGTCACGTATTGGCCTAGATAGTGGCGGAACTGGTTTATCGCGATAGCTGGCGGTGCTGAGGCCATGTCTTGCGTTACCCAGTAAAGTAAATCCGTATCTACGTCTTTTGGTAGCGAGTCTTTCACGAACATAGCAATGCCCGCTTGGAAGTCGGCTTCAAAAGGATTGGTCATTGCATCTAAGTCACTTTGTGAAAATGCTAGTGCGACGTTTTGCGATGTGTCGATACCAATAATGCCCTTCACTCTTTTCGGCATCAGTTTAGCGGCTTCTGCAATAACACCACCCGCCATTGAATGCCCTACTAAGATGACGGATTCGAGTTGTTCTTTCTCGATTACCGCTTTGATGTCTTCAGCGAACGCAACCATAGTGTACTCTTCGCGGTTGAAGGATGAGTTACCGTGCCCTGCTAAGTCCATGGTGATCACTTGATACTGCTTTGAAAACTCACTCACTTGGTTTTGCCAAAGCCTACTGTCTAGACTCCAGCCGTGAATGAAGATCAGCGCTGTATCCCCACTCCCACTTTTGCCATACGCAATTTGCTCACCATCGTGAGATATCGCAATACCGTACTTAACCATTGAGTCATGAGCCATGGCATTAATGCTACCAAGAACCATAAATACCAAGAGTGTGATGTTTAAAATTAAGCGTTTCATAGTGTCTCTCTACTTACTTTAGAAGGAACACAGAAAGCGCCCCTCTCAATCAATATCGCCACTATAAAGTGTGAAGTTGTAGACGGGTCAAGAGTGGCTTTATAAAAACAACATTTTGAAAGAGGCGCTACTGACATATTTCATATAGTCAAACTTTTTTAAGCTAGACCTTATGATTCACCATACAATAAGATGCTTATCTTGATTCAGATTATAGTTTCCAACATCAAAATAATGCATTATTTATTAATGACTTATTAAAAATCATGATTTACTCATAGAAGGGTAACTCAATAGTAATCTGCAAAGGTTGGGCTTGTTTTGAAAGTAAAAGGCTTTAAAGTTAATGACATGCTTTGGAATAGTCTAAGGGCATGTCAAAAAGACAGTATTGAAACTGGGTTTGAATATTTAAGGCGAAGTGTTGCTACAGATATGAAGTCTTGTTTGATTAGCTTACCCACAGGTGCAGGTAAATCTGGGGTAATCACCATTTTATCCCATAAAGCCACACAGAAAAAAACTCTCATCCTTTGTCACCGCAGAGCAGTATGCGATCAGCTATTCAAAGAAATAAATGGAAAGTTCTTTTCTGACCGAGTTTCTGGAGAGACGGTACCTCAAAAAACTGTTTACAATAGTATTGATGATATAAGCAATAATGGAGTGTATGTAACTACATTTCAAAAACTTCAAACCCTTAACAGGGAGCAGCTAGCAAACTTGAAAGCTAGTATTGATTTACTAATGATTGATGAAGGGCATTCAGAACCATCTCCAGTATGGAAGAACCTAGTTCGAGGAATGGGAGCACATAAAATTGTTATTACAGCGACGCCCTACAGGAATGATCTTTTCCAATTTGATGTCGATGCTACTGCTAGTTATATATATACATTTGAACAGGCTTTAGAGGATAGAGTTTTAAAAGAACCCTCTTTTCACACAATATCTGAGGACAACTTAATAGCTAACGTTTCAAATTTTTTTGAACAAAATCATGACGCTAAATGCATAATTAAGTGTAAAAACGTAGAAGACATAGAGAAGTATTACTCTCTATTTAACGATGTATTTAGTACGTTAGCAATTCATGAACAATTCAAAAATGATCCACGAGCTAATGCAAAGGTTAACGTCCCCTCCAATCTTAAAGATTCATCCTATAAAATTATAATTCATCAAAAAAAACTGGATGAAGGTGTAGATATACCTCAAGCTAAGTTACTTATATTAACCTATATTGTTGGTAGCGGAAGAGAACTAGTCCAAACAATAGGAAGAGTTGTTAGGTTATATAATGAACTACAACCTCAAGTATTGGAGATTAATAATTCATCCAATAACCTAATGTGGCAAAACTATCGCCACTTTGACCGCTCATTAAGGAGTTCTTCATCCGCCGAAAAGTTCACAGCATCTTTAGATACTAGTAGGTTAATTGAATCCTATCTCGACTCATTCCCTGAAGCGTCATACTATGGTAAGAGTTTTATGAGAAAATTTGACCTTAACAGGTTCAATCCTACTTCATCTCTAAGCATACCCACTGCGTCTGTCTGTTTTTTGGAAAAAAAAGAGGGATTTAGCTCTGAGTTGTTTTCCGATATTATGTACTGGCGAAGTAACTCTTCTGGTGAATTAGTTAAGCAGTTTGAGACTCCTTGGGGAATAAAAATTGTTGTTTCAATAGCCTTTAACAGATCTAGGTTTCTAATAAATGAGTTTTTCTTCGAGCCTTCACTAGAAGTTTTGTTAGTAAAAGAATTAGATTCAGGTTTAGTCGCAATATACGACAGTCGAGGACGAAGATTCAATTACGACAAAGACTTAAGAGTAGGGGCCGGAGTTTCTCAAGATAAATTAGTTAATGTTATGGGCTTAGGCGAGTCTGTAAAAACTAAAGAAGCAAGTAGCCGTTCGATTAACTCTGCAAGAAAAAGGCCTGAAAGTGTCTTTGTGAAAGGATCCAACCTGGAAGATATGACAGATTACCAGGCAAATTCATCTTATCGAATTTCGACAATGAAGTGTGACACTTTTGATATAATTGGTGATAAAACAGGAAGTTATTACCTAGGGATAGATTCAGGAAGAATATCTGATCAAAGAGATAGTAACTTCACCCTAGACGAGTTAAATGACTGGTTAACCTGTATGGACAGAGTTTTAGTTAGTCATGACCAAATTGAGAATCAGTTACTTCAATCTTATGCCAAACCTGTGTTGGTAAATACTTCAGCAAATATTGAAAGTATAATTATAGACTTCACAGAAAAATCGTCACCTATTATATTAGAACGAGAAAGCTTACAATTTTCATTAGATAATAACTTTCTATATTTTCCATGCGAAAATAACGCTTTCAAATTATTTAGTGATATACCAGAAAGCACCATATCTATAGAGTTAACGGATGAAAGTCCATTTATTAATTTATCAGGCTCTGACTTCATCAGAGAACTAGAATGTGGTGATATTTCCATTCTTGATGTTTTAACTAACAACATACATAAAGCTTTACTAGATAACGGTGTTAGTTACTCAAATGCGCAGTTTTATGAATGGAAATTACCAAGTCAAAATGGATTCTCTTTATCTAACTCACCTTTGTCTAATGTTATTATTGGGCTCGGAGAACTTATAGGATCCAATCTTGACGAAAAAGGTTATGTAGGTGGAGAGTATCAAGTTGTAAATGATGGCTTTAGCCCTTCATCTATATTCTATTTGTTAGATCAGGTCAAAGAATACTCAAATCCAAATCCTACACTTCAATCTTTAGGCCCGTTTGGTCAATATATCCCACAAGCTGACATCGTTTTTAATACTGACATGGGAACTGAACCTGCAGATTTTATCCTTTCTTCACCAACAAAACTTGTATATGTACATGTTAAATGTGGAAGTGTATCAAGCCCACAATCATCGGCAGGAGGCTTAGCAGAAGTTGGATCTCAAGCTATAAAAAACATTGAAATGTTAATTAGCTCAAATACAGAACTAAGGGCTAGTAATTGGGGTAATTTAAATAGTAAATGGCCCAAGCCCACAGCAAATCAAGTGATCGAAGAACGTATTAGGATGTTTAATCGAGAACGTTTCGATAGCGGTGATGATAGTGCTATTAGAGAACAAGGGTTAATAGATCTATGGAACGTGATCACCGAAAGACGAAAGTCTAATCAGGTTCAGAAAGAAGTTTGGATTGTTGCTGCGAATAGTTTTTCAGCCAGCGACTTTCAAACACAGTTAAATCTAGGGAACGAAGGTAGAGGTGAGTCTTTACAGGCTTATCAGCTAATTCAAAGTTGGTTATCTACCTCTAATAGTAATGATGTCGAACTTAAGATTTTCGTTTCTCCTTAATTCTATCTCATTTGAGCCCATCACATTATTACTCTCTCACCGAAAAAGGCCTCGTCTTACGAGGCCTTTTATTATTCATACTAGAGTAATAGCAGAATCATGCAATCCGTCTACTATCTCTTAGGCTTTGGGTTTGGACAGACACAAGAACCATCAGCTTGTGTCGTACAACCTTGATTACATGCGTACGAGATCGAAGGAAAAATTAATAGTGAGATAGTTAATATTACTGTAATCCAGTTTTTCGACATAGTATCACCTTATAATAAATTTGAGTGGCCAATGATCTGTTCTGAAATTCCGGGACAGTTACCACTTACTCCATCTAACCAACCTTTGTAAGGTGATATGTATGTATCAATAACCCCATAATCGGCTAGAAATATTTGTGTTATTTTTTGTTTATCGTTATACCTAATCATATTTAAGCCTCCAAGAATATATTTTGGGGTTTTATCAGCAGTTCTAAGTACTCCAACAAAAGCCAAATCGTAATGAGGCTCTACTTCCGAAATCATCCCACATTGAACATTACTTAATATTAAGGGTAAAGTTTTCATTACGTCATCTTCCCCTTCGAATGATAAGATGCTTTGATCATAATTATCAGAAAAGTCCAACTTTTCTAAAATATCATTGGGAAGCGGCTCTGACAGTGCTATTGATAGGATTAATTTGTCCCCATCATAAATATCTCTTTTTGCTCCTAATATTGCTGACTTTCCGAAATTTGACATTAAATCACTCACATATTTCTTTCGACCAACTTTCATTACTTCATCATAATATCTAAATATATAGTACCTATTTAATGTACTCAATCTTACTAATTCATCTTTTTTAAAACAATCATCAGTTCTAATATCTAAATTATTATTATATTTAGAGAATTCGGTTAAAATTGCCCATCGAACAATAAGTGCATCTTCTCTTGTTAGACCTAATATAGAAGAAGAATATTGTTTTATATTTTTACATGCTTTTTCAATGTATTGTTTTTCTTCTTTTGTTGTAAAAGACTTAAGTTCATTAGCCGAAACTCCTTCAACTTTGTTTTTTAATAATGCAGTAAAAACATCCATATTGTTGTTAGAGTTGTCATTTATAGAAGTTAATATCTGACTTGGATCATCATCATATATAACCTCTGGTGACCCCATGCCGATAACAGACTTGTAGTATAATAAACCAACTTGAACACCTATCTTACCACCCTCACTAATTTCTTCAGGTAGTGTAGAGCCAAAATCTAGAGTTGAACGATCAATGCGAGTTTGGCCAACTGGTGTATTCAAAGTGAAATGGCTATTTAAAGTGTCTGTCGCTACGACATTCATTGACTTCTCAATGGAATCATCCAAAGGACCTATAACTTTTTCAAAAATATCAGAAGTTAATAATCCAACACTCTTAGGAGAAAAATAGCTTAATATTGAATTAGACTTTTCTTGTAATTTCTTTATTGTTTCAATATTATTTGAATTAATGTACTTAATTTCATATGAAATTTTCAAGTCAAGGCTAGAATTAACTTTAAAGTATGGGGTAAGATACCCCTTCAATGACTCTGAACTACAAGTTGTTGCTTCATTATTTAAATCGTCCACCATGTAGCTTAGAATCAATATATCATTTGCTATTTTTTCGTGACCATTAACAATATCAACAGTCACGTAAAAACCAGTAGCATTAGATACACCAAAATATGCTTTTAATCCTTTAATTAAGCTCGACATCTCTTTACATTTATTAATCCCTGATTGCAAACCAAATGATTCAGTATGTAAACGAGCATAGTAGGAATTTGGAGCCCATGAGCTAACAATACTTACAGCATCAGAGCTATCTGAATTCAATAGATGCTCATGACTTCTGATCTTATAATCAGACACTTGCTGATCTGGTAATATCGGAACAGATTCTTTATTATTGACACATCCAGACAAAACAAATAATAAACTAGCTAACAAGAATAATTTCACATTACACATAAATCTCCCCTTAAAATTGATAGATCCCCACCCAACCCATTCACAAGAGGAATCAATCAATTCACACAACCAACCGACATGTGAAACATAGTACATATTGGATAAACAATGCTATTTTTTATTAATTTTGTGATCTTAGACACTTGCTATTGTAATTTTCGTATTAGGTTGAGTACTTAATAAGGAGGTTAATGAATGAAAAGTAATCTGCTATACATTAGCCAGTGGGAGTTTAGACTAGAAAAGTGGTGACTCAGCTTTCTTCACAAACAAAAAGGCCTCGCAATGCGAGGCCTTTGGTTTTCTATCTATCAGAAGAGATTAGTCGCGAAGTGCTGCGCCGAATTTCTCTGAGATTGAAGCTACGATAGCATCTACTGAACCAGCGATGTCTGCATCTTCTAGTGTGCGCTCTACAGACTGTAGGCTAAGTGCGATTGCTAGGCTCTTCTTACCTTCTTCAACGCCTTGACCAACGTATACGTCGAACAGTTTAGCGCCTGTTAGGAATTCGCCACCAGCAGCGATACACGCTTCTACGATGTCGCCAGAAGCGACTGCTTCGTCAACAACTACTGCGATATCACGACGGTTTGCAGGGAACTTAGATACGGCTACTGCTTCTGGAAGCACGCGAGTGTTGATAGCTGCCCATTCGATTTCGAATACGATAGTACGGCCGTTAAGACCAAACTTACGCTCTAGTTCTGGGTGAACAGTACCAATGATACCCACTTCTTTGCCGTCTACTACGATAGCCGCAGTTTGACCTGGGTGAAGTGCTGGGTGCTTAGCAGATTTGAAGCTGTATGCGATTTCATTAGCAGAAAGCTCAAGAACGGCTTCTAGGTCACCTTTAAGATCGAAGAAATCTACAGTGTTAGTTGCAATGTCCCAGTGCTCTTCGCCACGAGTACCAGAGATAACGCCCGCAAGCATCATTTCTTGGCGCATGCCGTTTTCAGCCGTTGCTTCAGGGATGAAACGTAGGCCTGATTCGAATAGACGAACGCGAGACTGTTGACGCTTCTGGTTGTGAACAACTGTGTTTAGTAGACCTTGGATTAGGCCAAGACGCATTGCTGACATGTCCGCAGAGATTGGGAATGGCAGAATTAGCGGCTCAACACCAGGTACAACAAGTTTTTGCTGTTCTGGTTCTACGAAGCTGTATGTGATTGCTTCGTGGTAGCCACGGTCTACAAGAAGGTCACGAACGCGCTTAAGCGGTTGGTTAGCTTCTTTGTGGTCATTCATTTTAAGTGCCGCTTTAGGCGCTTGGTTTGGAATGTTATCGTAACCGTAGATACGACCTACTTCTTCAATTAGGTCTTGCTCGATTGCGATATCAAAACGCCAAGATGGAGACGTTGCCGTCCAACCAGCATCAGTGCTTTCAACTTCACAACCTAGGCGAGTAAGAATTTCCACTACGTCTGTAGATGGGATTTCGTGACCTAGTAGGCTGTCTAGCTTAGCGCGACGTAGAGCAACTACGTTTGCTTTAGGAAGATCAGCTTCAGATTCGCTGCCGTTTACTGGCGCAACTTCACCACCGCAGATTTCAACTAGAAGCTGTGTTGCACGCTCCATTGCTGCTGCTTGAAGTGTTGAATCAACACCACGTTCGAAACGTAGAGAAGAATCTGTGTGAAGGCCGTAAGCACGTGCGCGACCACGGATGTGATCCGGTGCGAAGAATGCTGCTTCAAGAAGTACGTCTGTTGTTTCAGTTGTAACACCTGAATCTTGACCGCCAAAGATACCAGCGATTGCTAGTGCTTTGTTTTGGTCTGCGATAACAAGTGTGTTGCTGTTAAGTTCAGCTTCGTTGCCATCTAGAAGTGTTAGCTTTTCGCCCTGCTCTGCTAGACGAACCACGATACCGCCTTCGATCTTAGCTAGATCGAATGCGTGCATTGGTTGGCCTTGCTCTAGCATCACGTAGTTTGTGATGTCTACAACTGGGTCGATTGAACGGATACCACAACGGCGCAGTTTTTCTTGCATCCAGATTGGAGATTCCGCTTTCACGTTTACGTTCTTAACCACACGGCCAAGGTAACGTGGACAAGCATCAGTTGCTTTGATTTCAACAGATACTGTGTCTTCAATGCTTGTTGCAACAGCTTCAACTGCTGGCTCTGTAACGTCTGCGCGGTTTAGTACGCCAACTTCACGAGCAAGGCCACGGATGCTGAAGCAGTCTGCGCGGTTTGCTGTTAGGTCTACGTCGATAGTTACGTCGTTAAGCTCTAGAAGCTCACGAACGTCCATACCTAGCGTTGTGCCTTCTGGCAGCTCAAGGATGCCGTCAGACTCTACGTCGATACCTAGCTCAGAGAAAGAACAAAGCATGCCGTGCGATGGAACGCCACGTAGTTTTGCTTTCTTGATTTTGAAGTCACCAGGAAGTACTGCGCCAACTGTTGCTACTGCTACAGTTAGGCCAAGACGACAGTTAGATGCACCACATACGATGTCTAAAAGTTCTTCTTCGCCGATATCAATTTTTGTAACTTGTAGTTTGTCTGCGTCTGGGTGCTGACCGCACTCAACCACTTTACCTACTTTAACGCCGGTGAATTCACCAGCAACAGGTTCTACATCGTCAACTTCCAAACCAGCCATAGTGATTTGGTGAGCTAGCTCTTCGCTGTTAATTGCAGGTTTAACCCACTCGCGTAGCCAAGATTCACTGAATTTCATAGTTTTGACTGCCCCGGATTACTTGAATTGTTTAAGGAAACGAAGGTCGTTCTCGAAGAACGCACGAAGGTCATTTACGCCGTAACGAAGCATCGTTAGACGCTCTACACCCATACCGAATGCAAAACCAGAGTATTTCTCAGGGTCGATGCCAACAGAGCGAAGTACGTTCGGGTGAACCATGCCACAGCCTAGAACTTCTAGCCATTTGCCGTCTTTACGTTTCACGTCAACTTCAGCTGAAGGCTCTGTGAACGGGAAGAATGAAGGACGGAAACGCACTTCAACTTCTTCTTCAAAGAAGTTACAAAGGAAATCGTTAAGAATGCCTTTAAGTTGTGCGAAGTTTACGTTCTCATCAACTAACATACCTTCCACTTGGTGGAACATTGGCGTGTGAGTTTGATCGTAGTCGTTACGGTAAACACGACCCGGAGCAATGAAGCGGAATGGCGGTTTGCCGTTTTCCATCGTACGGATTTGAACACCAGAAGTGTGCGTACGTAGCATTAGATCAGGGTTGAAGAAGAAAGTATCGTGATCAGTACGAGCTGGGTGATCGTCTGCGATGTTTAGTGCATCAAAGTTGTGGAATGCATCTTCGATCTCAGGGCCAGACTCAGTGCTAAAGCCAAGCTCACCAAAGAACTGTTCGATACGCTCAACTGTGCGAGTCACTGGGTGAAGACCACCGTTCTCAATGCGACGACCTGGTAGGCTCACATCGATAGTTTCTTCAGCTAGTTTCGCTTCAAGCTCTGCACGTTGAAGTGCGTCTTTGCGAGCTGCGATCGCTTGTTGAACAGCACCTTTCGCTTTGTTGATCTCTTGACCAGCAGTGCGACGCTCTTCAGGTGGAAGTTTACCTAGGCTTTGTAGTTGAAGAGTTAATTCACCCTTCTTACCTAAATACTGAACTCGCACTTCATCAAGTGCGACTAACGAATCTGCTGTATCAATAGCAGTCGTTGCATTAGCAATGATCTCTTCTAGATGTTGCATCATTTCCTCATCTACCAGTTGGTAGTGTCCGTATCGGATGATTAGTTTTTTTAGATAGCTACACATAGTAATCAAACACGCTACCAATGCCAAATTGAATCGCTAAAAGAGCAAGTTATTGACTAAAAACACGGCAAATTTAACAGGATATTAATGAGGAGTAGGAAGAAGTGGAACAATTACTGGTACCACTCCTTAATTTGGAAGCGAATCGCGCTCAAAAAATAAAGCGAGCTAGGTTTTAGATTTAAAGTGAACTGAGCGCTAAAACTGACGAGAGCGGTGTTCTAGATCTGAAATGAACGGTACTCTCGTTCTCGAGTGAACCGAGCTCTACATCTGAATCGAACAAACGCTGTTTTTGCCTGCGTTTTTCGCTAAATAAACGGACTCATCAGCGGCTTTAACCAACTCATTCATGGACTCGAATTCTTGGGTTATTTCAGCCACACCGACACTAATACTGCCAATCCAAACTTGATGACTGGTTTCAACCTCTAATTCAGACACTTTCTGGCGAGCCGTTTCCGCGATGTGCATGCCACCTTTGAGGTCGGTGTTAGGGCAAATAACCAAGAACTCATCGCCACCTAACCGGCAAACAATATCATCATTACGGAACGTGTTTTTCAGTTCACGCGAGAGGGTTTGTAGCACCAAGTCGCCTGCATCATGACCACTGGTGTCATTAATGCGCTTGAAGTTGTCGGCATCAATCATGATGCACACTAAAGGCATGCCCAGCTCTTTGGAATCTTGCCAATGTAGCGCTAACTGTTTAAAGGCACTACGGCGGTTAGGCAAATGAGTGAGTGAGTCTGTTAACGACAGTTCTTCAAGCTTCTTACTCGCTCGTTTCAATTCTGCCGTCCGTTCCTCGACTTTGTCTTCGAGTAACTGATTGAAGTGTAACAACTGCTTGTTTCGTTCAGAGACTTGTTCAAATAGGCCATTAAGCGCCGCCAGCAGCGGGACAGTCGAAGAGTCTTGCTGCTTTTCTTCTGCCTCAAAGGCTTCTAGTGGGGTTGCGCCCTCTTCTATGGCGACCATTTGTCGCGCCATGTTTTGGTCGATGCCGAGAATGTGGTAAGTAAGCCAATGGATGAGGAAGTCCAATAACTGCCGTGCTGACACCTGATCTTCTTCTAAGATGAACGCTTGCATACTGTAGATATCTTGCATAAATACACGATGCACTTTGATGTGTTCTTCAATGTGTAACTCATAGACACCACAATCTCTCATCAAAGATTCTTCTTCTTTAAAGTGAAATTCTGCATAGCGCGCGAGTTCGAGTAAAGCGATGTTAATTTCGTCTATAGAGATAGTATTCTCTGACAAAAGATTTCCGTAGTGGTTGATAAAACCAACAAGGTATTGATGTTGTTCATCTACAACACCAATGCCTGTTTCAAAGTTTTTATCCCAATTAAATAAATTCATAGATCCCTTAGGGCCGATACCACCAGCACGATTTACATGCATATTCGGAGGTTATAGATACTCGAAAAATATAACCATTTTACCTTTGGGACTATTCGATTATTTGCTCTATTTTATAAAAAGATGACATTGAACATTCTAAATATAGCGCGTCTTAAATCTGAGACGCCCACTTTAACAAGAGCGCCCCACCAAACCAACATTAGAAATAATATTCCAACGCTACCTCAACAAAATCATCCTTTCGAGCGAAGAACAGTAAGTCTTCTGGGGTTTCGTTCTCAAACAACCAAGCGTTTAATCGCCACTTGAGATTGTTGTTGATGCGGCTGGATGCTTCCAACTTGGCACTGTAGACATCGCTGTTGTCCAAGTCTTGAGTGATGCCCGTGAGCACCTCGGTGCCGTCTTCATCGTTCAAGGCGAAACGTGCTCCAAGGAACACATCGTTTTGGCCGATGGTTTGGGCGTTGTTACCTCGGCTGTCATACAGGTATTCGGCAATGAAGCCTATGTCCCAATACGACTCAAGCGCCCCAACCCATGTGTATTCAAAACCGGTCGCGACACCTGTGTGGTTGTCGTAGCTATCGCGATAAATGCTTTCAAGCTTCCATAACCAGTCGCCCATAATGCCTTGTACATCGAGTCCGAAATGCTGCATTTGCGCGTAATACGGCTTGAGTTCATTGCCTTCTACACGATAATAAGGGTCGCGATTTGTGCCGCCTAAATAACTTAAACCGACATCCCAATCGCCGTACATTTGGCTATAGCGCAGTGCCACATCGAGGTTCTTTTCTTCTCTCGACGATTCGTAAAGCGCATCATCCGATACAGGCACGGTAGGCCTTAATCGACCGTCTTCCCCAGCGAAGGTACGCTCACGAAAATACGGCAGTAACATGGCATCGATGGTTCCCCAGTCTTTGATTGAGGTGAAGTGCACCATAGGCTGACCTAACTTCGACTCACCATCGACCGATTCAATGGCATCGGTTTGATTGACCACATCGACCAAATGCGCCGATTCGGTCACACCCCAGAACACCTTGCCGACACCGGCTCGCAGTTCGTAGTCATCCCAATACGTGAGATACAGAGCTTCACGAACGTCGCCATGGGTTCGCTCATCGTCTTCGCTGTCTAGGCGGTAAAACGGCGTGAAGGTAAAGCTACCATTGCCCTCTTGTTGTTCCCAATAAAACTCTGGTTGTAACACCAGCGAGCTTTGCCCTTTATCTTGCCCTTGCAAGCCGTCGCTAAAGAACTGCCTGTGTTCAAGGTTAACCTGCCCTGCTAGCTCCGGGGTGACCTGTTCTACGAATTCAGAGCTAAAACCAGCCGCAACACATGGCAACGACACCTGCATAAGCCCAACTGTCGCTGCCAAGGTTAAAGATAACTGCGTTCCTGTTAACACAATCCTTTTCATATTCTTGCCTTACTTTGCACGTTTGAGTGTGTTTTTCTGGAAATCTTTGTCCTTAAGACCAGTTTGGAACGCTAAGTCTGTCGTGGTTAGTACCGTGCTCTTGCCTGTTTGGTGGTTTTGCATAGACATAGTGTGCGCGCGCCAGTATTGGTTTAGGTATTGTTTGTAATCTTGGAACGAGAGGGTTTTCAGCAATGCGCCTTTACGGTCGTAAAACTCAACCTGAACGGGGCGGTAATATTGTTGATCTAGCCATACCTTTTGCATGGTGTAGCCTGAGTTTTTGTCGGTCGGAACTTGCTCCAAGACAAAGGTATCGACGCCTTCAATTTTGGCATCTTCAATGTAGTTAAAGGTGTACTTTCCTAACTCGAACGAGCTCAAGTCTTCGTAAGCAAATTCACTGCCCATAAACGGGCCCGATTTGTTGCGTGAAGAGATGCGTTTTACACGTTTCAACGCAGGCAAGTACAGCCATTGGTCATCCGATTTAGAGATGTGTGAATGGTTCAAGAAAGCCGTGCCTTTTACGTCACGCGGCTCATCAAAAATGGTCAGCCCTTTATCGCCATCGTCATCCACTTCTAACGACTTCAATCGCATTAGGCGCGAGCTACTTTCGCCTTGTTTGTTGCGAAGTAGCATTTCCATGGTCGCAACTGAATCGCCCCACCCCATATCGACGGCTTTTCGTTGCTCGGCAATTTCTAGGCCTTTCGCTGGGTCTGCTAATGCAGGGAAAGCCGCGAATGCGCCTATTGTTAACGTGCCGACGGTTAATGAGCTGACGGAAAGTAATGTGGTAACGAATGTTTGTTTAACGCTCTTCATAAATTTCTCCTTGAGTCAGCCCACCGCAGCAGGCTGACGATTCCTTATTTTGTCGAAGTAGACAGTTCGCCAGCTGGGTTAGGTTGCGCTGTTCTAGTTAGCTCTGTTTTAGATAACTCTGCATTAGATGGCTTTGATTCGTGCTGAGGTTTATCTGCATAGTGCGTCTGTTTGTCGAAGATCATCAGCAAGCTCGGTAGCAAGATGAAGTCGACCACCAGCGCTATGAAAATCACAATCGCGCTGAGTAAGCCCATGTCGGAATTGAGTCTGAAGCTCGACATCGCCAGCACAGAGAAACCAGCCACAAGCACGACCGTGGTGATCCACAGTGCGCGACCAACGGTGTGGAACGCGTAACGCACCGCTTCTTCTGCTGATTTCCCTTCCATTCTTGCGCGTTGGTATTTACTTAAGAAATGCACTGCATCATCGACCACGATACCCAGAGTGAGCGTGACCACGACTGACAAACCTAGGTTGATTTCACCTGAGATAAGCGCCCACAAACCAAAGCCAATAATCGCAGGCGCAATGTTTGGCACTAGGCTGATTATGCCTAAGCGAACCGAGCGCAATGCAAAGATCATCAAGCCAGAGATAAGCACTAAGGTGATAGGCAGAGTTGATAGCATGCTCGCCATGTTGGTTTCGCCGATATGGGCAAACATCAGTGACGGGCTAGATGCGACCACTTCATACTGAGGCGCGTTGGCTGCAAACCATGAGTAGATACGTTCTTCGAGTTCAACCAATTCCACGCTGCCTAGGTTGTCGACCGTGAGCACCATTTTGATCGATGACTTATCGACATTGATTTGGTTGTTCAAGTCCAAGCCGTACGGCAGAGACATCTCGTAAAGCAGTAGGTATTGCGCGGCAAGTTCACGGTTAAGCGGCAGTTGATAATAGCTATCGTCATCGCCATGCATGTTCTTATTCAAACGCATGTAAACATCGGAAAGCGTGGCGACATGGTCGGTTTCTGGTTGTACGCGTAGCCAATCGGTAAAGTCACCAATCGCTTGTAAGAACACAGGATCAGCAATCGCTTGAGATTCATTGGTTTTCACCGCGATGCTGATGGTGGTCATGCCGCTCACCGTCTCTTCCATGAAGTCGGCCGCTTGTCTGAATTCACTTGAGGTATCGAAATACTTCACCGATTCATCATTCACTTTGTTCAACGGAATTAACGCGGCAGCGCCCACAATCACTAAGGTAGAAATCGGCAGCAGTGCTTTACGGTTGGTTACGACAAAGTCACCGAGCTTATCCATGAAAGTGACTTTGCTTTCCGCTGCTTCATTGGCTGGCAGAGTTTTCACTGGCAAGAGTTTTAATAGCGCAGGAAGCATAGTCACAGATAGGAAACACGCGATGATCACACCCAATGCCGACAAGTTACCGAAGTCTCGCAATACGGGAGAATCCGACATGTTCATCATCAAGAAGCCAATCGCGGTGGTCACAGAAGTAATCAAAATTGGCATCGCATTGAGCTTGATGCTGTATTGAATGGCTTGTGCTTTCTCCATCCCGCGCTGCATGGCTTGTCTCATGGTCACGATTACGTGAACACAATCGGCAACGGCAAGGGTTAATACCAAGGTTGGAACGTTAACCGTCGCAGTGCTGAGGAACATCCCTGCCCAGCCAGACAAACCCATGGTCGCGACAATCGAAGAGATAATCACAACTAAAGTAGCCACCACGCTAAAGAACGAGCGCAGCATAAAGGTCAGGAACACCAACACCACTAGCAGCATTAATGGCACCAGCGTTGAGCTGTCTTCTTGAGCCGAAGTCATAAAGGCGTTGTTCATGGCAATGATGCCCGCTTTATGGAATTCAACATTGGGATATTGTGCTTCATAGCGTTCAATCATGGCGTTAATAGCCGCAATGACTTCTTGTACTTCCGCCGTTTTGTCCACTTCGGGCAATTGCACCGTCACGTTAACAATGGTCACGTCGCCGGAGGCTGACACTAATGCATTCTTAAGCAGTGGTTCGTTGAGCGCGATCTGTTTTACTTTGGCGATCCGCTCTGGCGTGTGCTCGTATTCTTCGTACAGCAAGTCTTCCACTAAGAGGTCATCTTCAACGGCTTCGGTATGCTGATAATTGGCAAGCGAATCGACACGGCTTGAGTACGGGATCTGCCACGCATCGACCGTGAGGTTTTGAATTAAGGTGAGGGTTTCTGGGGTGAAGACATTGCCGCCTTCTGGTGCGACGACAATCGCGAGGTTGTCGGTTTTCGCAAAGGTGGTTTGGATTTCATCGAACGCCATCAACTGTTTGTTGGTGCCTTCGAAGAAGATGTTGTAGTCCCCTCTAAAGTAGAGGTTCTTCGCCCCTAATGCAGAGAGCATGATGATTGAAAAAACCACCAGCAGAACGATAAACGAACGCTTGGTCGGTATTGAGTGCCAACTGTTATTTAGATCCCCGTTTACGCTATCGACATTACGGTTATCTCGATTTTGGTGATCGAAAGCGGGCTTCTGGCTGTCATGTTCCATCACAGTCTCCATTTGTGACGATTCGTCATAGTTGTGTCTTAAAAAGCCAGCCGAAGCTGACAAAAACACAATTCTTAGTCATATACTCAAGAAAACCAAAACCACACTAGGCTAAACTTAAGTTTATGACGAATCGTCACTAATGGTTATTAATAAACCCACATAGGTGGGCTTAGTTGAAGCTTATCGACCTACTGACTCTAAGTAAGCGACTTCTTCACTGAACAGTTCTTGTTCTACACGGCGCCAGGTTTTACGGTAATCCCAATCACTCGAAAGGGGCTGCCAGTTGAGGCCGTCTAAAATCATGTTCGCGTTATGTAATACTGAATACGGGTCTTGTAACCGCTTGATACAATGACTGTTTGAAGCATTCTGAGACAAAGCATTTGAACCAAATGCGATTGACCAGTTGGCGAATACGATGGCATCAGAACCCACGCCAGAAGAGAACTTTAGGTCACCGGCTTCTACTGCTTGATTGACGAGCAGATCCGCTTGTTCGATAACGATCTCTTCTAATTGATTCATCTCGGCCACGCGTGCACTGGAGGCTTTCTCTAGTACCCATGGGCTTTTCGCCATAATTGCGCAAGTTGATAATACCGGTTCCATACGAGCATAAACTCGGTACGCAACGTGCAATGCGACAATCTTTTCGCGTGAGTTGCCTTCAAACTCTCCAGAACGAGCAAACAAAAGTGCCTCAGACTTTAGAGAATGAATACATAACGCTAAAACCACGTCTTCTTTACTGCAAAAGTGATTGTATATCGTACCTTTCGAATAAGAGCTTGCCGCCGTTAGCCTATCCATCGTCAGGTTTCCGAACCCTTGTTCTCGAACCAGATCTTTTGCTAACAACATCAATTCTACTTCTCGGTCGGCTATGGATTGCTGCTTCTTAGACAGCACCGCCTTGCAACCAAAGATACTTTGTTTATCGCCTTTACAACCAAAGCCAAACATAATTTTTCAGTCCGTATTTGAGCTTAGCTATTACCTAAGCTTAATCAGCATTTAAAACGCTCCTGTCCAATATATTAACACGAATAGTAAATTCATGTGGTTAACCATTTTATGACGTTTCGTCATTTCTGACTTATCGTCATAATAGCGCAAATATTGATCATATCAAGGTGTTTTATAAATTAAATACAACTTATGAATGTATGGATAAATAGGTCAATAAGTAGATAAAGAAATCATCAACAGTCACTAGAGAGAGAAGATAGGCGCTTTCATGAAGACAACACGAAAGTTTAGAAGCTCATTCTTAACGTTAATAGACCACGTTATTTTAAGCCTTGGTGCAGAATCGGCCCCGAAAAAGACGCCCGTAAACCCCATCTTTAGCCACCTTCTGACCTAGAATGAATGAGTGTAGGCTTACTTTTTGGGGCAGACCTCTCCTTATGGTCAATATTTGGCTTACTAATGTCGTTTTCTGTTAAGTTGCTATAAATTCGGTAAGGGGTGACTTACAATAGTGACAACGACTTACCTTTTTTGAGAACACGATATTGAGCGCCAAATA
>Ga0310124_10000358_pt1 | contig 31239 bp, 22 predicted proteins | sample CB11b_AW_Bot5_MG_FD_203507 | JGI IMG/M metagenome (GOLD analysis project Ga0310124, IMG submission 203507) | Marine microbial communities from Western Arctic Ocean, Canada - CB11b_AW_Bot5 | ecosystem: Environmental > Aquatic > Marine > Oceanic | place: Canada: Western Arctic Ocean | collected...
TTTCCGAACCAAACGAGACGCTCGAACAGGCCTACGATCTGCGCGAAGTCGAGGGTCTGGAGATCATCGACGGGCTCTCAATCAACGCCACCGGCGACGTCGACTGGTTCCGTTTCCAGACGCTGGGTACCGCCACCGACTGGCACAACGTCTCAATCGCCTTCTTCGACCACCTCGGCGACCTCGACCTCGCACTCTACGACAACACCGGTCACCTGCTGGCCAGTTCCGAGGGAGTCGGTGGCTTCGAATTCGTCAGCCTCGACGAACTGCCCGCCGGCGAATACTACGCGGCGGTCTGGGGCTTCGAAGAGGACACGAATCCTGAATACGTTTTGACGATCATCGCGCCCGAAGAAGGCGACTCCGTGGGCGGGGGCGAAGCCGACTTTGCCGAATCCAACAACACCGCCGAAACCGCCTACGACCTCCGGGTCATCGAACACGACAGCTTCTGGGATGAACTCTCGATCCACGAACCCGACGACGAGGACTGGTTCAGCTTCACCACCCTCGCCTCGGGCACCGCATTCGATGCCATCGGAATCGAATTCGACCACGAACTCGGCGACCTCGACCTGTCGCTGTTCGACTCCGAGGGTGAGTTGGTGGGGACATCCGAGAGCATCTGGGACTTCGAACACATCTCCCTGGAAGGACTGCCCGCTGGGACCTACCAGGCCCAGGTCGTCGGCTTCGACGGAGCCGTGCACCCCGAGTACGTGCTCGGCATCACCGCACCCAAACCACTCGAACCCGACTTCGCCGAAGACAACGACACCAGTCAGACCGCATTTGAACTCAGAGACGCCAGCGGATTCTCGGCCTGGCACGGATTCTCGATTCACGACTCCGCCGATGTGGACTGGTTCGAATTCGAACTGCTCGCCGAAGCCAACTGGGCTCACACCGTCGGGATCGACTTCTACCACGCCTCAGGTGACCTCGACCTGGCACTCTACAACTCCGCCGGCGAACTCGTCTCGGATTCGTCCGGAGTCCTCGACAGCGAAGAAATCTCGCTGCAGGGACTCGGACAGGGAACCTACTTCCTGGAAGTGACCGGGTACCAGGGGGCCATGGTGCCCGGCTACTCGATCTGGATCGATGCCCCGCATGAACATCACGGTGAGCAGGAGGGTGAGTTTGAACCGGACTGGGCCGAGGTGAACGACTCGGCGGGTGAGGCCACGCCGCTGAGAGAAATCGCCGGGTACTCGGCCTGGGACGGACTCTCGATCCACGACGACAATGATCTCGACTGGTTCGCCTTCGAACTGCTCGCCGAAGGCACCACCCACCATTTCGTGGGGATCGATTTCGACGACGACGAAGGTGACCTCGACCTGGCACTCTTCGATTCCGACGGCGTGTTGCTCGAGGAATCGACCGGGGTGGCCGACTTCGAGGAGATCTCGCTGGCCGGTTGGCCCGCCGGGAACTACCTGCTGCAGGTCAGTGGCTTCGAAGGTGCCAGCAACCCCGAGTACGAACTGGTGATCGACGGGCCCGACTGGAACGAGCACGAGTTCGAAGGCCACTTCCCACCCGACGCTCACGAACCCAACGACTCGGCCGAAGAGGCCGTCGACCTGCGGACCCTCGAGGGACGAACCACGCTCAGTGGACTCTCGATCCACGAACCCGGAGATACCGACTGGTTCCAGTTCACCACCTCCGCCACCGCCACCGCAGGCCACTCGGTGCAGATCGAATTCGAGCACCATCTCGGTGACCTCGACCTGGCCCTCTACGACGCCGACGGGGAACTCGAGTTGTCCGATGCGGTCGACAACTTCGAAGCCATCAGCCTCGAAGGACTGGCCCCGGGGACCTACTGGATCGAGATCTTCGAGTACTCCGGTGAGACCAACCCCGAGTACACCCTGACCATCGACGCACCGCTGGATCACGACCCCGACCCGGATCGGCTCGAGGACAACGACACGCTGGAAACGGCAACCTCACTCCGCAGCGACGCTGAAAGCGGGACGCTCAGCGGAGACATCACCCTGCCGGGACTCTCGATCCACTCCGACACCGACGTCGATTTCTTTTCCTTCACCACCGTCGCCCCGGGCACCACCGCTCACGGCCTGACGATCGAGTACCGCCACGGCGACGGCGACCTGCTGCTGGAACTGCTCGATGCCAACGGCGGCCTGGTCGCCGCCACCACCGGCCACGATGGCCACGCCGACCTCTCGCTCGACGAGATCCCGGTCGGCTCATGGTACGCCCGCGTCAGCGGCCACGAAGGACAGACGAATTCCTACGACATCCAGTTCGATCTGCCGCATGCCGAACCGCCCGCCGGCGGCGAAGAGGGCACCGGGCCAGTCGATTCCGATGCCTGGACCGTGATGGTCTACATCACCGCGAGCAATCTCGAGAGCTTCGCGTTTGCCGACATCAACGAGATGGAATCCGCCGTGGCGGCACTGCCGGGATCGGTCAACCTGGCGGTGCTGTGGGACCAGAGCTCAGCCGGGAGCACCTACGCCACCGGGGGCGGGTCGCAGCCGGCCTGGGGAGACACCGGCCGTGCATTCATCTCAGCCGATGCCAACCCCGACGTGGTCGCGACCGAGTTCGAATTGCTCGGTGAACAGAATACCGGTCACCCCCAGGCACTGGCCGAATTCATCGACTGGTCGGTCGACCAGGCCCCCGCCGAACACTACGCGCTGGTGATGTGGGACCACGGCAGCGGCCTGCAGGGATTCAACTACGACGATCTCGACGGAACCACCAGCGATCACCTGACCACGCCCGAGTTCGTCGAGGTGCTGGCCGATCCGCAGCGTCCCGATTTCGATGTCATCGCCTTCGATGCCTGCCTGATGGCACTGGCCGAAGTCGGCTTCAGCCTCGCCGATTACGCCGATGTCTTCGTCGCCAGCCAGGAAGTCGTCGGAGCCGAAGGACACGACTACTCGACGCTGTTTGACATCCTGCAGGAGGATCCCGAGACGATCGGGGCCCAGGCCCTGGCGACCGGGTTCGTCGACAGCTACCAGGACCAGTACGAGGGCGACTTCTGGGGCTGGGACACCCAGAGCGCAATCTCGACCGACGGCTACCCCCTGCTGCTGGCAGCACTGAGTGACTTCGTCGACGCGGGAGTCGCCGGTACCGACGACGACATCGACGTGCTCCGCGAAGCTCGCGCCGATGCGATCACCTACGACATCGCCTTCCTGCGCGACCTGGGCAGCTTCGTCGACCCCGTCGCCGACAGCCCGCTCGTCTCCGAAGGACTCCGTCTGGCCGCCGAAGGAGTCCAGCAGGCGATCGATGACATGACACTGGCCCGCTCTGATGACAACCGCGACAGCTCGGGCATCTCCATCTTCCTGCCCGACAACGCCACCACCGCCGGTTCGTGGTACACCACGCCCTACTCGGACTTTGAACTCGAGACCGGCTGGAGCGACCTGATCGAGACGATGGGGGGCAGCGGACGCAGCGGGTCGGGCAACAGCGGAGGACGCTCGATCGCCGGGCCCGACTGGAGTGAAGCCAACAACGTCGCCGCCGCAGCACACAACCTCAATACACTCGTCGGCGACGGACACGCCTTCGCAGAACTCAACCTCCACACTCCAGACGACTCAGACTGGTTCCGGTTCGAGATCTCAGCCGCGGGCACGGCCACACACCGCGTCACGGCCACACCCTCCGGTGGCGCCACCGAAACCATCCGGCTGGAACTGTTCGACTCCAGCGGTAACCAGACACTCGAAACCTCCGACAACGGGCCCGGACCCCAGCAGGTCAGCCTCGCAGGACTCGACGCCGGGACCTACCTGGTCCGAATCGACTCGCCCTCGGCGATGACCGTCACCGGCTACGACCTGCTCGTCGATGCCCCCGATGGCGACGCCGCCGCCGATTGGGCCGGTGACAACAGCAGCCAGCCCAAGGCGTTTCACCTGGGCACCATCGGCAGCAATGTCGTCTTCTCCGGACTCGGAGTCGCCGCCATGGCCGACGACTGGTTCACCTTCGACACCCCGCGCCGAGCCTCCTCGGCACTCTATGCACTCGATCTCTCGATACCGATCGGCCAACCGCTGACCGTGCTGCTGAGAGACTCCGCAGGGAGCCTGGTCGACCAAGCCACCGGCGACGGCACGCTGGGACTCGATTACACAGCCAGTGGCGGAGGCGAACAGCTGACACTGCAGGTCACCGGGGGCGACAGTACCTCCTCGTACTCGATGCACTTCACTCCCATTTCGGCCACCATCGCCGTGGACCTCGACCCGGCCGGACACCTCGTCGTGACCGATACCTCCGCCGAGGGACAGGACGATCATGTGCTGATCCGGACCGAAGGAGACCAGATCGTGATCGAGACGCCCGGGCACGTGATGGCCGCCACGGTCGGATCGAGCACCGATCCCCACACCGTCCGCGTGCCGGTCTCCGAGATCACCGGGGAGGTGCGGGTGGTGGCCGGGGCAGGCAACGACCGGATCGATGCCTCCGGAAGCCTCGTGCCCGTCAGGCTCCTCGGTGGAGCCGACGCCGATACGCTCACCGGCGGAACCGCCTCCGATGTGCTCAACGGTGGCTCCGGCGACGATCAACTCATCTCCGGAGACGGAAACGACCGGCTGTTCGGGGGCGGCGGTCGAGACCGGCTCGAGGGAGGCGCCGATGACGATTACCTCGCCGGACAAGGTGGCCAGGACATCCTCTACGGCGGCCCGGGACACGATACCGTCAACGGAGGTGCCTCAAACGACAAGCTGTTTGGAGACTCCGGAAACGACCGGCTCAATGGAAACGCCGGCCACGACGTGATCAACGGCAATGGCGGCAACGATACCGCTCACGGGGGCGACGGCAACGACGTGCTCCGAGGCGGAAGCGGCCGCGATTGGCTGGGCGGCGGAGCAGGTGGCGACCGGCAGTTCGGACAGGGCAGCAGCGATACGCTTCAGGGGGGCGCCAGCAACGATCTCCTCAATGGAGGTCCCGGCAGCGACCTGGTCTATGAGACCGGCAACGGCAACTTCACACTCGAGGCTCACCAGCTCCAGGGACAGGGACGAGATGACCTCGTCGATGTCGAACGCGGACGGATCGAGACCGGCGATGCGGATAACATCGTCGATGCCTCGCAGTTCCCCGGCAGCGTGGTGTTGATCGGAGGCGCCGGGAATGACCTGCTCCGAGGCGGCAGCCACATCGATCGACTCATCGGTGAAGACGGCGACGATACCCTCGAAGGACTCGCCGGAAATGACCGGATCTTCGGCGGAAGAGGCGCCGATCAACTCGACGGCGGAGACGGTGATGACTTCCTGCGAGGCCAGCACGAGGCCGACTTGATTCATGGAGGCGCCGGAAACGATACGCTCAACGGTGAAGCCGGCGATGACTCGCTGTACGGAGGCGATGGGAATGACGTGGTGCGAGGCGGAAGCGGGAATGACCACGCCGCGGGTGAAGCCGGAGCCGACCGGGTCTTTGGACAGTCCGGACTCGATGCACTCTGTAGCGACGACGGCGACCTGCTGGTGGGCAGCGCCCAGGAAATCGACCTATGTGCCGTCGTCTTCACCGACTGGGCCGACCAACTCGACTAGCAGCCCCCCGCCAGAGGCGAGCTAGCTCGCCTCTGGCCCCGTGCGACGACGATGCTTGCTCTCGCGACGACGCGTGTTGCGACACAGGCGGCATATGCGGCCCAGGTATCGCTTTCGCCCCGAGGCGGTCTGCTTCTGGTACAGCACGTAAAATGGCTCCGACGCAGGCCAACGCCGGCGACAATCGCGACAGACACGATCGCTCAGGGATCGGCCCCGAGACCGGGCGCGGCGACGCTGACGACGAGCCTCCTGCCGCAACTGCGACTCCTGCAACTCGCGGTAATCGTCCCAACGACGTTGGCTGGCCAGCGAGGCCTTCTGAGAAACACGCCGCTGCTTCGCCTTGGAAAACGGCATCTGCATCACCTCGGCCCACGACCGCTTGATCCCCAGCTTCTGAAGGTGATAGACCACCCGCCGACGGGAAACCAACGGAGTGTGCTTGCGGTTCCACAACAGGGCAATCTGCTCGGGTGTGCACCGCGAAGCATGAGCCAGCAGGAAGGTGTGGAAGTGGTCGAGCTGATCAGAGGTCAACCGGATCGCCTCGCGGGCACGACGAGACCGACTGCGGTCGATCAACTTCAGCCGACCCAGCTTCTTCTGGATCGCGTTCCGCGAATAGCCGGCCAGGAGTTCCACATCGACGGAAACCGCCGCCGCGGTCCCTCCGCTGCGGACCAGCCGCTTCAGGATCCGCTCGGTTTCCGCCGTCCATCGCTTGCGGGGAATGCCGTCGCCGACAAAATTCAGCCGCGCAGCCTTGTTCTGGATCGCAGCAGGTGACCGCGCACCGATCTGCATCTCGCTGGCCGAGAGCCCCCGCGACAGGAGATCCCTCAGCTGTTCGATCTCGTGTTCGGTCCAGAATTGACCCGGCATCCCTCTCGCTCGCGCCTCGACCGTCGTCGGTGACCGTTGAAGTTTCTGCTTCCAGCAGCTATCTTGACGCGTTTGCATGGTAACGAGCGAGCGCGAGTTTCCCAATCGAACAGATCAAATTGAGTTGATCCATCGCGAATTCCCCAGTGGCCTCGTCCCAGATGTTTTCAGGCCACCGGATGCCCCGAACCACGCCCTGCACCAGAAACCGACCCAGAAACCGACCCAGAAACCTGCCCAGAACCCAAACCCGGTCCAGCCACCATGTCCGCCAGCCTGCAGATTGAACTGACCGGTCGTACCGACGAAGAATCGGGGACACGGGCCTGCCAACGCCTCCGCGATGCCGGTCAGACTCCCGGCGTCGTCTACGGGAACCAGGCCGAAACCGTCTCGGTCAAGGTCAACACCAACCAGCTGAGGCTGCTGGTGGACCGTGGCGTTCGCGTGTTCGATTTCGAGATGGAAGGAACAGCCCAAAAGGCGATGTTCCGCGAATTGCAGTGGGACACGTTTGGCATCGTGCTGAATCACTTCGACCTGCTGAGGATCGACGCCCACCAGCGGATCGACATCGACGTGCCGATCGAACTGAGAGGCACAGCGCCGGGCACCAACAGCGGCGGACTGCTCGAACAGCCCCTGCACGCGGTCCGGATTAACTGCCTGGCCGCCGAAGTGCCCGAAAAACTGACCCTGCGAGTTCATCAGCTCGAAATCGGTGACTCGATCACCATCGCCGAGATCGAACTCGAAGGCGATGCCACGATGCTGCTCGAACCCGAGACCGTGGTTGCTCGAGTGGTGGAAATCCGCGATGAAGAGGAAGAGGAACTCATCGTCGACGGAGAACTCGAAGCCGGGCCGATCGAGCCGGAAGTCATCGGGCGGGCGGCCGACGACGACGAAGACGACTCAGACGACGAGTAACCGGCCATGAAGGTCATCGTGGGACTCGGCAACCCCGGATCTCGCTACCAAAGGACTCGCCACAACGTCGGCTTCGATGTCCTCGAAGAACTCGGCCGACACTTCGGAATCGTCCCCGCAGGCAATCGCTTCAACGCCCGGACCGGTGAAGTGACCTTCCGCGAAACCCGCTTGCTGCTGGTCGCACCCCAGACCTTCATGAACAACAGCGGCCAGGCCGTCGGACCACTCGTCGACTTCTACAAGCTCCAGCCCGACCAGGTCCTCGTCGTCTGCGATGACCTCAATCTGCCGCTGGGACGCTTGAGACTCCGTCAACAGGGGTCAGCCGGTGGCCAAAAAGGACTCGCCGATGTCCTCCGAAGACTCGGCACTTCTGAAGTGGCCCGGTTGAGAATCGGGATCGGGCAGCCCCCGCCCCGCTTCGAAGCCACCAACTTCGTGCTCTCCCGGTTCTCCGCCGATGAACGGCCCGTCATCGAAACCGCCGTGGCCGACGCCGCACAGGGAGCTCTGGTCTGGGCCGAACTGGGACCCGATGCCGCCATGAATCAACTCAACCCCAACCCCAACCCCGACCCCGCCGAGAAGCCGGATGCGGCCGACGGGATGGCCGACGGCGAGTGAACTGCTGCTGTGAGCTTCAACATTGCAAATCGCTGCGGAGACGATACAACGGAGTGTTCGCGGTAGGCGTTCGCGGCTCAGGCCAGACCACGCCGCTTCACCCGTTTGCCATTCGCTCCGCACATCTCCGTCCCCGGATTAAGGAACAGCACCCGTGGCGCAGAATCACTATGAAGGCATGTTCCTGATCGATAGCGGCAAGTTCGCCAACGATCCCCCCGGCGTGATGACCCACGTCCGCGATTTGCTCTCAAAGACCGGAGCCGCCGTACAGTCGGACCGAGTCTGGATCGACGGAAAACTCGCCTACCCCATCGACGGACGACGTCGCGGTGTGCACTTCCTCGTCTACTTCCAGGGCGACGGAAGTGCCAATTCCGAGATCTCCCGACAGGTCAGACTCTCGGACCTCGTGCTGAGACACATCGTTATCCGACACCCCGAAGTCATGTGGGATCGACTCGTGGCAGCCATCAGCACCGAGGAAGAAAAGGAAGCCGCGGCAAAGATCGCGGCTGCTGAAAAGGCCGCCGAGAAGACGGCTGAAGAGACCGCTGAAGAGACCGCTGAAGAGACCGCTGAAGAGACGGCTGAAGAGACGGCTGAAGAGACGGCTGAAGAGACGGCTGAAGAGACGGCTGAAGAGACGGCTGAAGAGACGGCTGAAGAGACGGCTGAAGAGACGGCTGAAGAGACCGCTGAAGAGACCGCTGAAGAGACCGCTGAAGAGACGGCTGAAGAGACGGCTGAAGAGACCGCTGAAGAGACCGCTGAAGAGACGGCTGAAGAGACCGCTGAAGAGACGGCTGAAGAGACGGCTGAAGAGACGGCTGAAGAGACCGCTGAAGAAGAAGCTTCAAGCGATGACGACTCCGAGAGCGCCGGAGACGATGCAGAATCCGGTGATGAGGAGCCCGAAACGGCCGAAGCGAGCGAAACGACCTGAGCCCCCGGTCGTCCGGCGGGCATTCCATTGAGTTGCGGGCAGGGGACACGCCGGTCGGACCGGCAATGGAGATTCAAGGATGGCGAATTACAACAAAGTAGTCCTGGTGGGTAACCTCACGAGAGATCCGGAATTGCGACACATTCCTTCGGGAACGGCGGTCACCGACCTCGGTCTGGCCATCAACCGCAACTGGACCGATCGCAACACGAATCAGCGAAACGAAGAAACGACTTTTGTCGACGTCACCTGCTGGGGACGTACCGCGGAGATTGCCTGCGAGTACCTCAGCAAGGGACGACCGGTGCTCATCGAAGGGCGTCTGCAGATGGACGAGTGGAATGACCGCGAAACCGGGGAGAAACGCACCAAGCTCAAGGTCGTCTGCGACAACATGCAAATGCTCGGCTCGCGAAACGAATCCGGTGGCGAATCCGGTGGCGGAGGCGGTGGTGGTGGCGGACAAGGAGGCGGACAAGGAGGCGGACAAGGTGGCGGACAAGGTGGCGGACAAGGAGGCGGACAAGGAGGCGGAGGACAAGCAGGCGGTGGAGGAGATTCCTACTCGTCGGAGCCGCCAAGAGAGGACCCCGCCCCTGCCCCTGCCAGCAATCCCGCTGCCGACCCGCCCGACGATGAGGTCCCGTTCTAAGCCCTGCCGCCACCTCGCCAGCCCATCGACCCAATTTCCTGACCGCTGATCAGTACTCCATCATCCGGAGCCCGGCTCCGGCCCATCCCATGAGTCGCAAAATCCCAGCTCCTCACGTCGCCGGCAGCACCAATTCGTCGGTCGAATTGCTGCTGGCCGAATCGGTCCCCTCGCTCGGTCTCCCTGGAGACCTCGTCAGGGTCAAGCCCGGCTTCGCACGCAACTACCTGATCCCGCAGGGACTGGCGACTGTGGCGACCGAGGAGAATCGGCAGGCGGTCGAGAAGCACCGGGCCCGGCTGCTTGAGCTTCAGGCGGCCACGACCAAGCAGTTGCAGGGATTGGCCGACGAGATCGCCGCACACAGCATCACGATCGAAGCCAATGCCAACGAAGAAGGTCAGCTGTACGGGTCGGTCAACCAGGTCGACATCAGCAAGTCGCTGACCGAGGCCGGCTTCGCCATCGAAGCCGACCAGGTCATCCTCACCGGGGTGCTCAAGGAACTGGGCATGTACACCGTCGGTGTGAAGCTGCACGAGCAAGTCGAGGCGGAGATGAAGGTGTGGGTGGTGCCGTCGGCTGAAGAGCCGGCCGAGGACCAGGAGTAACGGCAGGCACAGAGGTGTGCCGGCCCGTGTCACCCATGGGGGGCCGGTTGCAGGGGCTGGTTGTAGGTTCAGGGAGGGGCAGGCGATGGCTGTCGCGGCGACCACCTCCGGGTTCGATCGGCTCCCGCCACAGAACCTCGAAGCCGAACGCGGAGTGCTCGGCAGCGTGCTGCTGATGAACGACGTGCTCGACGAAGTCGCCGAAGTCCTCTCCCCGGACCACTTCTATACCGACGCCCACCGCAAGATCTTCTCGGCCATCCGCCGGCTCTACGACAACGGAGCCCAGGCCATCGACCCCCTGACCCTCGCCGAAGAACTCGACCGGCACAGCGAACTCGAAGACATCGGCGGCACCGCCTACCTCGAACAGGTCCTCGAGAGTGTCCCGCACGCCGGACATGCTCGCTACTACGCGGGCATCGTCCGAGAGAAATGGGTGCAGCGGCAGCTGATCTTCGCCTGCAACGAGATCCTCTCGGAATGCTACGACGGATCCCACGACCCCAACGATGTGCTCTCGTCGGCCGAACAACGCATCTTCCGGATCCTCGATGACCAGGGCGAACCCCGCAAGATCCTGATCAAGGACATCCTGCTCGATGCCTTCGACCGCATCAACGAGCGGATGGAGAACGACGAGGTGATCAGCGGGATCCCCACCGGGTTCTCCGACCTCGACCAGAAACTCAACGGACTCCAACCCTCAGAACTCGTCGTGATCGCCGCCCGACCCAGCATGGGCAAGACCGCGCTGGTGTGTAACATCGCCGAGGGTGTGGCGATGGAGGCCGGTCAAGGAGTGCTGCTGTTCAGCCTCGAACAGTCCAACCTCGAACTCGCCGAACGACTGCTCTGTATCCGCTCACAGGTCAACAGCCACCGGCTGCGGTCCGGAACCCTCGACGACGACGAACGAAAACTGCTGGTCCACGCCTCCGGAGAACTCTCCGAAGCACCCCTGTTCCTCGATGACCACCCCGGACGGACCATCGCTCAAATCACAGCCGTCGCCAGGCGGCTGCAACGACGCAACGGCATCGCCGTTGTCATCATCGACTACCTGCAACTGATCGAACCCGAAGACAAGTCGGCCCCGCGAGAACAACAGATCGCTCTGATCACACGCCGTCTCAAAGCACTCGCCAAGGAACTCAATGTCCCGGTCATCGCCCTGGCTCAACTCAACCGGGGCGTCGAACACCGGGAAGACAAGCGGCCGCGGTTGAGTGATCTGCGCGAGAGTGGGGCGATCGAGCAGGACGCCGATGTCGTGATATTTCTGCACCGACCCGAACACTACAACCCCGAGGATCGACCGGGTGAGGCCGACGTGATCATCGCCAAGAACCGGAATGGACCCACCGACAGCGTCACGATGACCTGGATCAAGGAATCCATGAGATTCGCCAACTTCAGCCAGCTCGATGAACCCGATGGGGGCTACTTCGCCGACTCCGGTGACGACCAATTCTGATCCCGATCCGCATCCACCCCCCCACTGCCCAACCCGCTCCCGTCGCCACACCGGCAAACCGGATCGGTTTTCACTTTGACGGCAGGTAGGAAGCCTTCGTATGATGGTTAGATCAGTGAAACCTGATCGGTTAGGAAACCTGGACCGTCCCGACAACTCGGCCCGATCAATTCCTCGACCGCCCCCAAGCTGCCCCAACCCAAACGCCTCCCGCTCAAACCACCCCACGGCACCCCCCTCAGCATCCCGCGTTTCATCAGCACATTAGACCTCGCCCGGCGACCTCCGCCGCGATCGTCAGACACACGGAGCCCCGACCCGATGATGTTTTCCGCACGACGCCCCGGATCCCCGATCGTCTCCCGACCGCTGCACACAGCCGCCCTGCTGCTGCTGTTGGCCGGCACGGCCGTCGCTCAGGCCCCTCCGTCGATCACCACCACGCGGCCGCTGGCCGTGAGGCCCGGGCAGGCCGTCGACTTGGCCGTCCAGGGAGCGAACCTGGTTGGTGTCAGCGACATCTGGACCAGCTTCCCGTCGACCAAGGCGCTCGTCGGTGACACCAAGAACAAGGCCCAGTGCGTTTACAAGCTGACCGTCCCGGCCGACGCGGCCGTCGGCATCCATGCGGTGCGAGTCGCCGGACCCGGAGGACTCTCGCCCCTGAAACTCATCTTGGTCGATGACATCCCGACCACCGCACAGGCCGCCGACAACTTTTCCCGCGACAAGGCCCAGGCCCTGACCCTGCCGGCCGCCGTCGATGGCAACACCGACGCACTCAAGCTGAGGATCTACAAGTTCACCGCCGAAAAAGGCCAGACGATTTCGGTCGAGGTCGTCGCCAAGCGGATCGGGTCGGCGCTGGACCCGCTGCTGAGACTGCTCGATGCCAATGGCCGGGAACTGGCCTACAGCGACGACGCCGAGGGTCTCAACGGAGACAGCCGCCTGCACCACACCTGTGCGGTCAAGGGCGTGTACTACGTCGAGGTGCGAGACATCCAGTGGACCGGCGGTGGCGGACACCAGTACCGGCTCCGAGTCGGAGACTTCCCCGATGTGACTGCGCCCTACCCGCTGGGTATCAAGCGAGGTGGCTCGGCCACCGTCTCCTTCGCCGGTTCGCACATCGACGGCGTCCAGCCCGTCAAGCTGCAGCTCAAAGCCGACTCGCCGCTGAAATGGCTGACCATCGGAGCCAAGCGGGCCGGTGGCAAGAGCAGCGGGCTGGCGACCCTGGCCGTCAGCGACTCCGATGAACTGGTCGAAACCGAGCCCAACAACAGCCGCGACAAGGCCACCCGGGTCCCGCTGGGAGCCAACCTCAACGGACGATTCGACAAGGCCGGCGACATCGACCACTTCGTTGTCGCCGCCAAGAAGGGCCAGAAGTTCACCTTCACCGGCATCACACGCCGGGTCGGCTCACCCGCCGCCGTCTACCTCAGACTGCTCAACACCGCCGGAGCTAAGGTGGCCGAGGTGCTCGACCTGGGCATCAACGACAGCGTGATCAACTACACCTTCCCGGCCGACGGGGACTACTTCGTGGCCGTGCAGGACCGCGACCGACGCGGCGGAGGTGGATTCGCCTACCGCGTCTCGGTCGACGCCACCCCGATCGGATTCAAGCTGACCGCCTCGGTCGCACACCTCAATATCGCCGTCGGCGGCACCGCCGCGGTCACCGTCACTGCCGCACGGACCGGCTACAACGGTCCGATCGCGATCGCCGCCGTCGGACTGCCTGCCGGCATCAGCAGCACGCCGACAGTCATCGGCACCGGCCGGACCAACGCCGTCTTGACCCTGACCGCCGATGATAAGGCCCCCAAGGGCAAGATCGTCCCGATCCGGGTCGCCGGAACCGCCAAGATCGGAGACAAGGACACCCGGATCGACGCCAACATCGAAGCACCCCTCAAGGGCGTCTTCGGTGGTCTCCCCTGGCCTCCCTCCACGCTCTCGCAGGAAGTCGCCGTCGCCGTCGCACCGCCGGCGGTGTTCTCGCTGAGAACCTCGCCACAGACCGTCGTCTTCGGCCGCGACCTGACCGCCAAGGTCAAGGTCACCGTGGTCCGTCACAAGGACTACAAGGAAGCCATCACGCTGGTGCTGCAACCGGCCAAGAATGGACTGCCCGGTGGCATCTCCGCCGCACTCAAGCCGATCCCCGCCGGTAAGAACGAGATCGAAATCACCTTCACCGGGAACAACAAGGCGCCACTGGGTGACTTCACCGCCAACCTCAATGCCCAGCTCAAAAAGGGCAAGACCACCGTCACGCAACCGATCCCCTCGATCGGACTCAACCTCAAGGCCCCCCTGGTGCTCAAGGCTCAGGCCGCCGGTCCGAAGCTCGCTCGAGGCGGCCAGTTGAAGCTGAAAGTGACCGTCGAAAGGAACCCGTCGCTGAAGGGTCCGGTCGTACTCACCGTCGCAAACCTGCCCAAGGGCGTCACCGCCGCGGCCGCTACCATCGCCGCCGACAAGACTGAGGTTGAAATTGTGCTCTCCGCGGCACAAGATGCCCAACAGGGAGACGTCAAAAACCTCCTCGTCAAAGGCACCGCCACCGTCGGTAAGGTCAAGCACACCGCCGACGCCACGGCCTTGGTACTCAAAGTCGAATAACTGAATCGCAAATTGAACTGCTGTTACCATCCATCTGGAAACTGAACAGACCCCCCTCTCCCCACACACCATCGGCAGGATCGACGTTCCCGCCGATGCACATACACGGAAACGGTACCTGTTCCACGACGGAGACCATCTGTCATGCGGCACTTGTTGACAGCCACCATCGCCAGCCTGCTCACACTCGGGTTCCTGGCCCCCACACAGACCACGCAGGCCGAGGAAGCACTCGTGACGGTGGGAAAACCGGCCGGGTTGACCCTCGAACCGACCAACCTCGTGCTCACAGGAAAGCGGGCCCGACATCAGCTGCTGGTCACCGCCAAGTACGCCTCCAGCGAACTCCGCGACCTGACCTCCGTGGCCGCTTTCACCTCGTCCAACCCCAAGGTGGTCCAGGTCAAAAACGGCAAGGCCGTCCCCGTCGGTGACGGTGCCGCCGAACTGACCGCCAGCGTTGGCGGACAGAAGGCCAGCATCAAGGTCACCGTCAAGGACTTCGCCGGAACCCATCCGTTCAGCTTCCGCAACGAAATGCTCGCAGCACTCTCAAAAGGTGGCTGCAACGCCGGAGCCTGCCACGGATCACCCTCGGGTAAGGCCGGCTTCAGACTCTCGCTGAGAGCCTTCGACCCGCCGCTGGATATCCTCACGCTCAGGCACGAATACTTCGGACGACGAACCAACGCCATGGATCCCGCCGACAGCCTGGTCGTGAAAAAAGCGATCATGGAAGTCGCCCACGGCGGCGGAAAACGCATTCGCAAGGGCGATCCCGTCTACCAGACCTTCATCGGCTGGATCGGCGAAGGACTCCGGCTCGACGCCGAAGGCACCCCCACGCTGGAAAAGACCGAACTCCTGCCCAAGAAACGGGTCCTGCAGCCCTCCAGCAACCTCCAGCAACTCGTCCTGCTCGGTCACTTCAGCGACGGCAGCGTCCGTGACCTCACGCCACTGGCCGTCTTCACCTCCTCCAACGAATCGGTCGGTACCGTCCGAGCCGATGGACTCGTCGAAAAGACCGGCCGAGGCGAAACCGCCGTGCTGGCCCGCTACCTCGACAAGATGACCACCAGCCACGTCACCTTCCTGGAAAACGTCGAAGGCTTCGTCTGGAATAACCCCAAGGCGAACAACTTCGTCGACGAAAAGGTCTACGAGAAACTCAAGCAGCTGCAGATCCTGCCGAGTGAATTGTGCACCGACGAGGAGTTCCTGCGGCGGGCCTTCATCGACACCACCGGGCGACTGCCGCGGGTCGATGAGGTGCAGGCCTTCCTGGGTGACAAGGCGGCCGACAAGCGAGCCAAGCTCGTCAACCGGTTGCTCGACCTCGACGACTTCGCCGAACTCTGGGCCCTCCGCTGGGCCGACATCCTGCGTTCCAACAGCAAGAAGATTAAGGTCGCGGGAGTTCACAAGTTCTACCGCTGGATCTACAGCAGCATCCGCAGCGACAAGCCGCTGGACCAGTTCACCCGCGAACTGATCACCGCCAGCGGCAGCGTGTACGAGAATCCCGCGGCCAACTACTGGCGGGCCAGCCGCGACCCCAACGACGCGGTCGAAACCACCGCGCAGTTGTTCCTCGGAATCCGCATCCAGTGTGCCAAGTGCCACAACCACCCGTTCGAACGCTGGACCCAGGACAACTACTACGGCATCGCCGCGGCCTTCACGCGGATCGGGCGAACCAAGGGTTCCCGTCTCGACGACGAGGTGATCTTCCCGGCCAGCTCTGGCGAGATCAAACAGCCGCGGACCCAGAAGACCATGAAGGTCCACCTGCTGCTCACCGGCGACATCGATGTCCCCGATGACCAGGACCGCCGAGTGGTCTTCGCCAAGTGGCTGACCAGCCCCGACAACCCCTTCTTTGCCCGGGCGTCGGTCAACCGCATCTGGGGACACCTGATGGGACGTGGCATCGTCGAACCCGTCGACGACTTCCGCGACTCGAACCCTCCCTCCAACAGCAAACTGCTCGACGAACTCGCCCTTCAGTTCACCAAGAACAAGTTCAGCCGCAAGTGGGCCATCCGCACGATCATGAACAGCCGGATCTACCAGCTCAGCTCGCGGAAGAACAAGTTCAACTCCGATGACGAAATCTACAACTCGCACGCCACCACCAGGCTCCTGAGCGCCGAGCAACTCCTCGATGCCATCTGCCAGGTCACCGACGTGCCCGAGACCTTCAAGGGGGTCCCGCCCGGGACTCGTGCCGTGGCACTCCCCGAACCGCCCAGTGATCACTACTTCCTGAAGATCTTCGGGCAGCCGCAACGTGAAATGGCCTGCGCCTGCGAACGCTCCAACGAATCGAATCTCTCGCAGGCCCTGCAGATGATCAACGGTCCCGTCGTGCACAACAAGCTGAGGGCCGACAACGGACGGATCGCCAAGATGATCGGGGCCAAGCAGAGCGACGAGGCGATCATCAACTCACTCTACATGGCCGCGCTGGCACGTAACCCGGCCGCCGCCGAAATGGCCGCCGCCAAGAAGCACATCGCCAGCAGCAAGGACCGAAGACTCGCCCTCGAAGACGTGGGCTGGGCCGTGCTCAACTCCAAGGAATTCCTCTTCCAGCACTAGGACTCCAGGCGACTCTGCACAAGACGTGCGGGCCAAACACCGAATAAGGGGTCAGTCGTGGCAACGCCGCGACTGACCCCTTCTCGTTGAGCCACACCGCAGCCACACCGCAGCCCCACGAAACTTCCGGACATCGCGCACGCGCTCGGTCGGAAGAATCAGGTCGTGTACTCGGAATTCAACCGAACATACTCGGTCGTCAGGTCGCAGGTCCAGAACCTCGCCGACGACTCCCCGAACGGAAAACTCAATGCGATCTCAACCTGCTCATCGTCACGCATCGCTCCCGAGACCGCCTGCTCGTCGTACTCCACCGGCACGCCCTCGCTGTAGATCAGTGTCCCGTTGATCCCCAGCGTGATGTCGCCCTCGACCAACTCGACTCCGGCCCGACCACAGCAACTGACGATACGGCCCCAGTTCGGGTCGTTGCCGGTGATGGCCGTCTTGACCAGCAGGTCATCGGCAACCGTCCGGGCAATCCGCTCGGCCTCCTTCCGAGTCCGCAGCCCGCGGACGTCGATCTGGACCAGGTGATCGGCACCCTCGGCGTCGGCAACAATGGCCCGGGCCAGGTCCTGGCACACCCGTGTCACCGCCCCGGTGATCGCCTCCAGGTCATCCTCCCGCTCGAGTACCTCGCCGCTGCCTCCTGCCAGCAGCAACACCGTGTCACTGGTGCTGGTGTGACCCTCGACACTGATGCTGTTGAAGCTCGAGTCAACGGCCTGCCGCAGCACGGCATCGGTCTGCTGTGGGGTCAACGACGCGTCGGTCATCACTACCGCCAGCATCGTCGCCATGTTGGGGCCGATCATCGCCGCACCCTTGGCCGCACCGCTGACGCGGCAGGCGCCGCCCGAGAGACTCGCCTCGTGAACCGACTGCTTGAGAACCGTGTCGGTGGTCATCATCGCCCGCGACGCCGCTGCGAACGATTCGGCAGAATCACCCAGCGCCTCGACCACGGCCTCGATCCCGACGCCAATCACGTCCATCGGCAGGTAATGGCCGATCACCCCGGTCGAACAGACCAGCACCGACTCGGGAGCACAGCCCAGCCGCCGGGCCACCAAACTCGCCATCGTCTCGGCATCCTCGATGCCCCGGGCTCCGGTGCAGGCGTTGGCATTGCCCGAGTTGACGATCACCGCGCGAACGTCCTGGGAAGGGACGCGGTCGCGTGAAACCTTGACCGGGGCGCCGCAGACGCGGTTGAGAGTAAACACCCCCGCGGCCGAAACCGGTCCGTCGGCGACAAACAACGCCACGTCCAGAGTGCTCGGGTCAACCTTGATCCCGCAGGCGACTCCAGACGCCTGGAAACCGACCGGCAACAGACCGCTACGGGATTCCGGCGAGCTGTCATGCATCCGGGCCAGACTCCCTCGACCGCAACAGACCGGTCGTCTCGGGATACCCGTACATCAGGTTGAAGTTCTGAACAGCTACTCCCGCCGCGCCCTTGATCAGGTTGTCCAGCGCCGAGAAGACCAGCAACTGGCCTCCACTCTCGCGGACCGTGATGTCGCAGAAGTTGGTACCCGCCACGTCGCGGGTCCGCGGCAGTCCCTCGACGATCCGTACGAACCGATGACCCGCGTAGAAGTCGCGCATCGATTGCAACACGCCCGACACCGACCATTCGCCCAGGGGTCGGCAGTAAATCGTACAGAGTATCCCTCGATCCATCGGCACCAGGTGAGGTGTGAAGACCACCTGTACATCCTGTCCGCTCGAACGGGTCAGGACCCCGGCGATCTCCGGAGTGTGTCGGTGATCCCCCACGCCGTACGCCGAGATACTCTCGTTGCACTCGGCATACAGGGTGCCCAGCTTCGGCGAACGGCCCGCACCCGTTACGCCGCTCTTGGCGTCGATGATGATCCCCGTCGGTTCAATCACGCTCGCACTCAACAACGGTGCCAGGGCCAGGATCGAGGTGCTGGTGTAGCAGCCGGGGTTGGCGACCAAATCGACCGTCTCGTCCACGCCGTGGCCGGGCAACTCGGGCAATCCGTAGGGAGTCTCGGCCAATCGCTGCGGGTCGGTGTGATCCAGGCCATACCACTCCTGGTAGGTCCGGGCGTCATCGAGACGGTAATCGGCACTGAGATCGATGACCCGCAGACCCGCACTCAGCAGCTCGGGGATAATCGCCATGCTCGCTCCGTGCGGCAGGCAGCCGAACACCACGTCGGCCCGCTCGGCAAGCTCGGCCACCTCCAACCGCTCGCAAGCCAGGTCGAGCTGCCCGGCGAGGCCCGGGTGGACCTGGCTGACATGAGGTGACTCGTCCTGGCGGGTCGTTAACGCCGTGATCTCGACCTGCGGATGACCCAGCAGGATCTTGATCAGCTCCAGAGCCGTGTATCCGGTCGAGCCCAGGATGGCTGCACGGACCATGGTCGACGTCCTCGGTTCGGGTGAGCCACTCATTCTAGGCCTCCCCGGGGGTGTACAAAAGGGCCATCGGGCTGCTCGATTCGAGGCTTCCAGCACACGCTTTGCATTGACCGTCAAAATGATCACAATGGTCGCGTTCCCAACCGGACACGACGATTCCGGCCGGACAAACTGCACGATCGAGGACGAAGCATGGCCAACGTGGCAGAACTGGCCGCCGCCGCACTTGCGGCAGGTGGAGGCATCCTGAGACTGGCACCAACCTGGGTGCCCCGCTCCTTCCTGCAGCCCGGCAGACGGCTCAAGCTGCACCCCTCCGACTACTACGCACTGGGTGCTCACCGCGGTGGCATCGACGAACGCTGGTTCGCCTCGACCACGCCCGCCGCCAACGAGGGGGCCCCGCCCGACGAGGGACTCAGCTACTGCCTCCACGACGGCCAACGCTTTACCATGCAGGACGCGGTGGCCGAGTTGGGAGCCCAGATGGTCGGCGATGCGATCTGGAGCGAATTCGGACGCTGGCCGGTCTATTCGAAGTTCTTCGACAACATGGGACCCATCCCACACCACATGCACCAGAACGCCGAGCAGGCCAGGCTGGTCGGGCAGGAAGGCAAGCCCGAGAGCTACTACTTCCCGCCTCAACTCAATGCCATCGGCAACAACTTTCCCTACACCTTCATGGGACTCGAACCGGGCACTTCGAAACAGGACGTGATCGACTGCCTGGCCCGCTGGGACGACGGCGACAACGGCATCCTCGACCTCTCCAAAGCCTATCGGCTCAAGCCCGGCACCGGCTGGCTGATCCCCCCCTGCGTGCTGCACGCTCCCGGGAGCCTAGTGACCTACGAACCGCAGTGGGGCAGCGATGTCTTCGGGATGTACCAATCGCTGGTCGAGGGCCGTGAGGTGCCTCGGTCGCTGCTGACCAAGGACTTCCCCGAAGAATTTCACGACGACATCGAATACCTCGTCGACGCACTCGACTGGGACCAGAACGTCGACCCCCACTTCAAGGACAACCACTACCTCGAACCCATCCCCGTGGCCGACACCGCCAGCGAAGGCTACGTCGATCGCTGGATCGTCTACGGCACCGTCGATGGACGCCAACTGTTCTCGGCCAAGGAACTCACCGTCGACCCCGGCACCAGCTGTACACTCTCCGATACCGGTGCCTACGGATGGATCACCGTCCAGGGCGAAGGCACCATCGGATCTCTGAAACTGCAGACTCCGGCGATGATTCGCTTCGGCGAGTTGACCGAGGACGAGGTGTTTGTGTCAGCTGGTGCCGCCGCCGACGGCGTGGACATCACCAACACCGGCAGCGAACCGCTCGTCTCGTTGAGATACTTCGGACCCGACGCCAACCCCGGTGCGCCCAGCATCGGAGACCACAAGGCCAACTGAATTCCTCATCGATAGCACCCCGACACACCCCGACACACCAGCACAGGAACAGCACGATGTCACAAGGCGCCAGCGGCCAGAACGCCTTCCCCAAACTCCACAACGCCATGTGGCCCGGACTCATCGGCAAGGGGGACGGCGAGGACGAGGAACCGCCGATCAGCCTCGAGAAGATGCTCGAGTGGACTGCCGAGGCCGAGGTCGACGGGCAGAAGTTCGAAGGAGTCGACTACTTCCTGTTTCACCCTCACACCGACCCCGACGCCGACAACGACGAGCTGAAACGCATCGCCGACCTGATCGCCAGCCACGACCTCGTGGTCGGTTCACTGGTCGCCCCCGTCTGGCCCGGCACGGTCGGAGATTCGGCGATGGGAGACGACGAGTCTCGCGAGAAGTTTCTCGACGCGATCCGCAAGGCCTGCCGCATCGCGGGAGTCTTCAACGACATCGGGATCCGAAACTACGGTGTGATCCGGATCGACTCGGCCGAGTTCGGAGTCGAGCAGTGGGGGAAGGACAAGGCCGCCAACACGGCACGGATCGCCGAGACCTTTCGGATGGCCGCCGATATCGCCGCCGACCATGGAGAACGATTGGCGGCCGAGGGAGAAATCTGCTGGGCCGGGATGCACTCGTGGCGAGACATGCTCGACCTGCTCGAGGCCGTAGATCGTCCCGAGACCCTCGGATTCCAGGCCGACCAGGCACACACCTATCTCTACCTGATGGGATACAACGCACCCGAACATGCCCTGGTCGGAGCAGAATACACCGACGAGGAGTTCTACCCGGCCTACGAGTCGATGACCGACCAGCTGAGGCCCTGGACGATCGACTTCCACGTCGCCCAGAACGATGGGACCGTGCACGGAGCCGGTTCACACGACAAGACCGGCCGACACTGCCGGGCCGATGACCCCAACGGAAGACTCGACATCACCCGCACCGCCGAATACTGGCTGCGGGATGCCCCGTCGCGTGGCATCCAGCACATCTGCTGGGATGGCTGCATGTTCAGCAACGAGGTGCTCGAGACACCCGGGACCTGGAACGCGATCCTGAAGGCCATGCTCGATGTCCGAGACGCCCACGGCTGGAACGCCGACTGACCCGCCCCCGCGTCCCTCGTTCTCCTCGAGAAGAAGACCCACACGATGAGCGACAAGACCCCGCTGAATATCGGCATGATCGGCTACGGCTTCATGGGCCGGGCCCACTCCAATGCCTACTGCAAGGTCGGTAACTTCTTCGACACCAGCTACCAGCCGGTGCTCAAGGCCGCCTGCGCCCGCAACCAGGACAGCATCCAGGCGTTTGCCGACAACTGGGGGTACGAGTCGATCGAGACCGACTGGCGGGCGCTGCTGGAACGCGACGACATCGATGCGGTCGACATCTGCGTCCCCAACAACCTGCACAGAGAGATCGCACTGGCCGCAGCAGAGGCCGGCAAGATGATCCTCTGCGAAAAACCGCTGGCGATGAATGCCGCCGAGGGCGAAGAGATGTGCCAAGCGGTTGAGGCCGCCGGAGTGGCCAACATGGTCTGGTACAACTACCGCCGCGTGCCGGCCGTCTGCCTGGCCAAGCAGCTGATCGACGAGGGACGACTGGGGAAGATCTTTCACTATCGCTCGGTCTTCCTCCAAGACTGGACCATCTCGGCCGACCTGCCCCAGGGAGGCGAGGGGCTGTGGAGACTGGATGTCGATGCCGCCGGCAGCGGTGTCACCGGCGACCTGCTGGCCCACTGCATCGATACCGCCATCTGGCTCAATGGAGGCATCTCGAACGTCTCGGCCATGACCGAAACCTTCATCACCGAACGAACGCACCAGCTGACCGGCGAGGTCCAGAAAGTCGGAATCGACGATGCCTGTGCTTTCCTGGCCCGGTTCGAAAACGGGTCGCTGGCCACGTTCGAATCGACCCGCTACGCACGAGGTCACAAGGCACTCTACACCTTCGAAATCAATGGCGAACACGCCTCGATCGCCTGGGACCTCCACGACCTGCACCGACTCTCGTACTTCGATCACCGGGACGACTCGCTGGTGAGGGGCTGGAGATCGATCCACGTCACCGACGGCGACATGCCCTACATGGACAAGTGGTGGGTGCCGGGACTGCAGATCGGCTACGAACACACCTTCGTCCACCAGGTCGCCGATTTTCTCGAGAGCCTCGAGACCGGTGAACCCTTCTCACCGACCTTCCGCGACGCTCTCGAAACACAGAAAATCTGCGACGCGGTTCTCAACAGCGCCCAGAGCGGTCAGTGGACCGACGTCTGAAAACCGGCCCCATTACACGAGGATCCCCAGCGATGGACCGTCAGCCGATTTCCGAAGAGGGCTACGCCAAGTTGCGCGAGGAAATCCGGGTACTCGAAGAACGGATCCCGGACGTCCGCGAGAAAGTGGCCGAGGCCCGGGCCGAAGGAGACCTCAAGGAAAATGCCGAGTACCACGGTCAACGTGAGACTCTCGGGATGCTCGAGGCCAAGCTCAACCAGGTCAAATCGAAGCTCGCCGGCTGTGAAATCGTCGACAAGAGCAAGTTGCCCAAGGATATCATCACCTTCGGCAGCCAGGTGACCGTCAAGAACCTCGACGACGGAGATGTCGAACAGTACGAGTTCGTCGGGCCCGGCGACGAAGACTACTCCGAGGAGGTGATGAGAATCCTGACCAACAGCCCGCTGGCCAGTGCCCTGATGGGCAAGAAGGTCGGCGACCAGGTCGAATACGAAGCTCCGATCGGAGTGCTCCGCTACGAAGTGATCGCGTTCGCAGATTCCTGAATCCTCACTCCCACCACACACCCCCGTTTCCCTCATCCTCCCGCTGCCGGTACCTTCAGCAGCACACCCCCCCCGCCTGGAGACTCTCATGCCGCTCCGCCACCACGCCTTCGGACTCTTCGCCACCCTCGCGCTGTTCACGCTTTCCGCCACCGCGGCTGATTTTTCTCAGTTCCGCGGCCCCGCAGGCGACGGACACGCAATCGCCTCCGGGTTGCCGATCAATTGGACCGCGACCGATCACGTGACCTGGCAGGTCCCGGTCGCCGGCAAGGGCTGGTCGAGCCCGATCGTGGTCGGCAACCGGCTGTTCCTGACCACCGCTGTGGCCAAGACCGGTGGCGGACCGGACGACCAGTCACTCAGAGCACTCTGCCTGGATCTCAAGACCGGCAAGACGGTCTGGGACCAGGAAGTGTTTGCCGGCAACCACGTCTCGACAGAGGGACTGCTGCACTCCAAGAACAGCCACGCCAGCCCGACTCCGATCAGCGACGGCAAGCGACTGTACGTGCACTTCGGAACCGAGGGGACCGCGGCGCTGGAACTGGACACCGGACGCATCGCCTGGAAGATGCAGGACCTGGCCTACGTGCCCCGGCACGGTAGCGGCGGATCACCCGCCCTGGTCGATGGCCTGCTGGTGGTCACCTGCGACGGGCAGGACGTCGACTACGTCGCAGCCATCGATACCCGCAACGGCAAGATCGCCTGGAAGACCGACCGTACGCTCGAGTTGCCTCGTAAGTTCTCCTTCTCCACTCCGCTGGTGATCGAGGTCGAAGGCCGCAAGCAGATCGTCTGCCCCGGTACCGGGCTGGTCGCCGCCTACGAGCCGAAGACGGGCAAGGAGATCTGGCGAGTGCTCTACGGTGACGGCTACTCGGTCATCCCGCGACCGGTCTTCGGACACGGACTGGTCTTTGTCTGCAGCGGCTGGGGAGTACCCACCCTGTTCGCCATCCGGCCGACCGGCACCGGAGACGTCACTGATACGCATGTCGCCTGGAAACAGACCTCCAAGGCCAACGTGCCGCACACGCCCTCGGTACTGCTCATCAAGGACGACCTGTTCCTGATCAGTGACACCGGCATCGCCAGTTCACTCGATGCCCGCACCGGAAAGCTGCACTATCGCAAGCGGATCGGTGGCAGGTACTCCGCGTCGCCGACATTCGCCGATGGGAAGATCTATATCCAGAGCGAAGCGGGACGCGGCTTCGTGCTGAAGCCGGGTCGCGAATTCGTCGAACTGGGCCGCAACCAGCTGCAGGGACGTACGTTCGCCAGCTACGCGGTGGCCGACAACGCCCTGTTCATTCGCACCGAGAACCGACTGTTCCGGATCGAAAAGTGATCAGCGCGCAGTCCGCGACCGGCACATCAGCCAACTGGCCCCACACCGGTGTGGTGGCCTGCGGCTGAGTTGCCCCAACGACGTGGCAACGCCTCTCAGGCGTCAACGCCGAACAGCACCCGCCCGGGGCCGTGATCGACGCAGTCTTCCTCGTGCCACAGCGGCAATCCCGCTGCGTATCGAGCGGCCAGGACCTGGACCTTGTCCTCCGATCCCGGCTTCGCCACGGTCTTTTCGAAGGGGTTGAACCCCATCTCGTCAAGCGGCTCGATCTTGAAGGGTCGGTCCGCGGAACCAAACAGATAACTCAATGGAAGACCGGCTTCGGTCTCCAGCCCTTGCGGTAACTCGAAGGGTGTCGGCATCCGGCACGCTCCACTCTCTGATGCAATTCATTGTCGTCCATCGCCTCCTTGCGCCCTCTTCCTTCCTGAATCAGCCCGTCCCGGGCCTATCGATCGATGCGTGGCCCGATCCGGTCCAAGACCATCGCGGAATCGATCAGGCGGCTGAACCACGGTGATCCCGACGGGCGAGAGTCCCCAAAGGTAACTCACAGCCCAGGTCGCGATACCCGCAATCCCGACGCCAGCCAGCACGACCGCCTGATTCATTGCCGAGCCAGTGGCCCGCTCGTTCGAATCCTCTCGAACTGTCTGACCCGACCGAGGTTCCACTGATACCGAACCGCAACACGCGAGACAGAGAGGTCGGAATTCGCGTGAGAAGAGGGGAAAAGGCGGTGGTGAGGAGAACCAAGGCGATCGTGTCGAGGCAGTTTTGCCGTGCCAACAGACCCGATTGTCCCGACCCGTGTTGATAAAGTCAAACACATTCCGAGGCATTTCGACTGCGCAGCGGAGGATTCCATCGAGCCGGGACAACCGCACTCTCGTGCTACGGTCGGGACACCTGGTAACGCTTCAGCTTGCGGTCCAGAGTCGATCGCTCGATGCCCAGGATCCGGGCCGCCTGCGACTTGTTCCATTCGGTCGACTCGAGCACCGATACGATGTGCTGCTGCTCCAGAGTCTCCAGCGACACGTTGCCAGTACTGGCAACACTCACCGCCGGAGTCGTACCGCCGGCGGTGACGAGTGTCGAGAGCTGAATGTCGGCCTCGGTGACCTCGTTGCCGGTGCACAGGATCGCCGTCCGCTCGACCGTGTTTCTCAACTCACGGATGTTCCCGGGCCAGTCGTAGGCCGCCAGGGCCGCCTGTGCTCCGGGAGTGAACCCGCTGATCTCCCGTCCCGACTGACCAGCGAACTGATCGAGAAAGAACTGGGCCAGCTGCGCGATGTCCTCGGAATGCTCACGCAAGGGGGCCACCTGGATCTCGACGACGAACAGCCGGTAGTAGAGATCCTTGCGGAATGTCCCCTCGGCGATGGCTTCCTCGAGATTGCGGTTCGTGGCCGCCACAACCCGCACGTTGGCATCGACGGTCGTCCGTCCCCCCACCCGCTCGAAAGGATGCCCCTCCAACGCCCGCAGAAACTTGGCCTGGATCGCCGCGGGCATCTCACCCACCTCGTCGAGAAACAACGTGCCGCCGTCGGACTGCTCGAACTTGCCCGGCTTCAGATCCGTAGCGCCTGTGAAGGCTCCCTTCTCGTGGCCGAATAACTCGCTCTCGAGCAACGACTCGGACAACGCAGCACAGTTCAGGCAGACAAACGGACCCTGGCGGCGACGGCTGCGGAAATGGATGGCTCGAGCCACCAGCTCCTTGCCCACACCACTCTCACCACGCACTAGTACCGTCGCTTCGGTCGAAGCAATCCGCTCGATGATGCCCCGCAGCTGCCCCATCGCCTCGCTGTCACCCACCAGCTCGCTTTCGATCCCCAGCTGGCTCCGTAACGACTCGTTCTCTCCCTGTGCCTGGGCCAACCCGTTGGCCAGAGACTCACGGTCCTGCAGCCCGTCCAGGGCCACGGCCAACTGGTCGGCAACCGCCAGAGTGAACTCCAGATCGATCGATTCGAGCAGGTTTTCTCGGTCAGTCGCATACAGATGCAGTACGCCGAAGGTGGCGTCCCGTGAGATCAGCGGAGCACAGATGACACTCTCGGCGTGGATCTGACCCAGGCTGTCGCGGTCGACCAGCTTGCTGTCGTCGGCCACGTCCCGGGCCAGCACCGCCTCGGCCTCGGCCAGCACCGTCCCCGAGAGATAGTCGGAGACTTTCTGGTAGGGGAGGTCCTTCAGCGATCGGTAGGCGGCCACTCGGAGTTCGGTGGAACGAGGCCGGGTCCTGAGCCCCTTGGGCAGCAGCAACACCGCACCGATGTCGGCTCGTGTCCCGGCAAACAGCCCATCGAGAACCACGCCGGCCAGTTGTTCGGCGTCGCGAGCCGTCCCCATTTCCAACGCCAAGCGATACAACGAAGTCAGGTCCCGACGCGTCCGATCCGGTCCCGAGGCCTCCCGATTTTCCGAGTCCTGCTGGCCACGAAAACGGTTCTCACGTCGACGATCCACGATCTCCGGCTCGGACTCCGGCACAGGATCGTCGAAGACCATCATCTCGGCCGTGTCGGCCGTGTTGACGTGGCCGAAGGAATCCGACTCGGGAAACGCGTGGAGCAAATCGGAGGTGAAACCGAGATCGCATTCGCCGATTTGGATGATCTGACCCTCCTCCAACGGCCAGTCCGCCTCGACATTGACGCCGTTGACCAGCGTGCCGTTGCGGCTGCCCAGGTCCCGCAACAACCACCTCTCGCCGCTCTGGAACACCTCGCAGTGGTTCCGGCTGCAGACCTCGTCTCGGACCACGACCCGGTTGGTCGCCGAACGACCGACCGTGGTGACCTGCGCGGGCATCAGGCGGAACACGTCCCGCCACTGGTTGCCATCGCGTACGACGAGATACGAGGCAGCTATATCGGGCTGGTTCGTCATCGACGTCTCAAATCCTCTTACGCCCGACTCGAACCCGGACGGCCCGTTGAGGATACTGGACCGCCAGAAGCAGCCGCAAGGGACGCTCTTGCAACACCGCCGAGCATCGGCCATCCTAGGCCCGTCATGCGATTCGTCCACCTCACCTCGATCGTGGAGCCACCCGACTGATGAGCGGCCCATTGCCCCGAATGCTCTTGGCAGACCCCCGCGGATCCGCCGTAAAACTCCTGGCACTCTGCCTCACCCTCGTGACGGCCCAACCGACCCACGCCGCCGATTGGACTCGCTACCGAGGACCCAATGGGACGGGATTCAGCCCGCTGAAGGGGATCCCCACCACCTGGAGCCCCGGAGACTACCTCTTCAACGTCAAACTGCCCGGCGAAGGACACGGGGCAGCGGTGATCCGTGGCAAGCTGCTGTTTGTCACCTCCGCCGTCGACCAGGGAGCCACCCGACACCTGCTGTGCCTGGATGCCGAATCGGGCGACACCCGCTGGTCGCGACAGATCGGCATGAACCGCAGCCGCAAACACATCCGCAACAGCTGGGCCTCCAGCACACCCTGCATCGACCTCGAGCGGGTCTACGTCGCCTTTGCCGACAAGGAACGCTACACCGTTTCCGCCTACGACTTCTCGGGTGAATTGATCTGGAGACGCGTGCTGGGCCCCTACGAGAGCCAGCACGGGCTGGGAGCCTCGCCGATCATCTTCGAAGACCTGCTGATCGTTCCCAACGACCAGGACGGACCCAGCTCGGTGCTCGCACTGAATCGGCACACCGGTCGGACGGTCTGGAGCACGCTGAGGAGATTCAAGAGCGGGCGGACCTCCTACGCCACTCCCCTGGTCATCCGCGAACCGAACCGGCCGCCGCAGCTGATCTGTGTCAGTGGCGAATCGGGCATCAGCAGCCTCGATCCCCGTACCGGCCGCCAGAACTGGGCTACCGATCCCTTCCCGCTCCGCACCGTCGCCTCGCCGGTCTACGCCAACGGACTGGTCGTCGCCAGCTGTGGCCAGGGAGGTCGCTTCGGCGTGCTGCAGCGGGCCGTCAACACCAGCGGACGGGTCGTCTGGACCCGACAGAGATTCCTGCCCTACGTCACCACCCCGATCATCTACAAGGACCACCTCTACGAATGGAACGATGAAGGAGTGTTCAGCTGCGTCGAACTCGCCACGGGACGAGATGTCTGGACCAAGCGGATCGGAGGCAACTACAGCGGATCACCGATCTGCATCGACGGCAGGATTTACGGCGTCAGTGAAAAAGGAGAAGTGGTGATCGTGGCGGCCAGCCCCAATTACAAGCTGCTCGGACGAGTCCCACTCTCGGATCCCTGTCACTCGACACCGTCGGTCGCCGGCGGACGACTCTACTTCCGCACCTTTCACCGGCTGATGTGCCTCGAAGCCCACCCCCCCCAAGAGTGACAACGGGGCAGGCCTGCCCGGAAAGAACGACACCATGTCACCAGGTGGCAAGACACCACAGGTCGAACCCGGCGGCTTCCTGCTCGAATGCCCCCACTGCCGGCAGGAACTCCGCGTGGCCGGCAAGTACGCCGGAGCCCGAGTCCAGTGCAAGCTCTGCCACGGCCGGTTCCTGCTCGAACCCGACCACCCCAACACCCAACCCGTCGGGTTCTTCGCCGAGTGCCCTCACTGCCTGGAAGAACTTCGAGCCAACTGGCGATACCGCCGGGCACGAGTCGCCTGCAAGCTCTGCGGAGGACGAATCCAGTTCGTGCCGATCCCGGTCCCCACCGCACACACACCAGGGACACCAGGACACTCGCCCATGGTCGCTTCGAGCTGAACGCGGTCCGGGGCGGGCCTAAAAAAAGGGTCCGCGACGGGAGGTCCCGACCGGACGGCTCAGAACTGGGTCAGGAAGCGGACGTCGTTTTCGAAGAAGCGACGAATGTCGGTGACCTGGTACCGCATCATGCAGAACCGCTCGATCCCCAGCCCAAACGCAAATCCCGTCACCCGCTCGGGGTCATAACCCACCTCGCCGAACACGTTGGGGTCGACCATCCCCGCACCACCCAGTTCCAGCCAGCGGTCGCGCCACAACACGTCGACCTCGACCGATGGCTCGGTGAACGGAAAGAAGCTCGGACGGAAACGCACCTCGACGTCGTCGCCCAGGAACGCGGTGGCGAAGTGCTTGAGCACCGTCTTGAGATCCGCCATCGTGATGCCCTCGTCGACCACCAGGCCCTCCATCTGGTGGAACATGCAGTGGTGCGTGGCGTCAATCGTGTCCGGCCGGTAGCAACGGCCCAGGGAGACGATCCGCAGCGGCGGAGCCGTCTGCTCCATTACCCGGATCTGAACCGTCGACGTCTGGCTCCGCATCAACACTGCCGCGTCCTCGTCTTCTCGCCCCACTGAGGCGGTGGCGAGGTAGAAGTTCTCGAGTGGATCTCGAGCGGGATGCACCGGAGGAATGTTCAGAGCAACAAAGTTGTGGTGGTCGTCCTCAAGCTCGGGACCCGTGGCGACGCTGAATCCCATGCGACCGACGATGTCCTTGAAGTCGTCCATCGTGCGGGTGATCGGGTGTCGGCGACCGACGACCGGACGAGGTCCCGGCAATGTGACATCGACGGCGGCCACGGCGACCTCGGGCACAGCCAACTCACTCTGCCGTGCCTGCAGCGCCGACTCGACCTCGCTGCGAACCTCGTTGAAGACCTTCCCCAGCACCGGCCGCTCCTCGGGAGTGGCCTGGCCCAGCAACGATTGCAGGTCCTTGAGCCGACCTCGCTTCTTGCCGAGGAACTCGACGCGGACCGCCTCGAGTGCATCCTCGCTCGAAGCTCCGGCGATCGCCTCGAGCGATTCGGCCTGGTAACTCGCAAATGCAGCCTGGGCGTCGGCGGTCATCGGTGAGCCAGGCAAGGGTCAGGCGAGGGTCAGGCCGCAGAAGACGCAGCGGCCACGATCTCGTCGAAGACCCCGGGATGGGAGATCGCGATTTCACTGAGAGTCTTGCGATCGAGCTCGATGCCGGCGGATTGCAACTGGTGGATGAACTCCGAATAACGGACGCCTCGCTGGCGACAGGCCGCGTTGAGACGAGTGATCCACAGCCGACGGAAGACCCGCTTGCGGGTGCGACGGTCACGGAAGGCGTACGCCCGCGACCGGACCACCGTCTCCTTGACCGTCCGCAACAACTTGCCGCGACCACCTCGGTTACCCCGAGCCTCGCGGAACAACCGCTTCTTGGCCTTGCGACGGGCCGAACCCTTGCGAACTCGTGGCATCCTCGTCCTCACAGTCGGCCACAACGGGCCGTGGTCGTCTCTGGAGTTAGTAGCTCTGGGCGGCTGGGTAGCTGGGTAGCTGGGTG
>Ga0310124_10000359_pt1 | contig 31228 bp, 27 predicted proteins | sample CB11b_AW_Bot5_MG_FD_203507 | JGI IMG/M metagenome (GOLD analysis project Ga0310124, IMG submission 203507) | Marine microbial communities from Western Arctic Ocean, Canada - CB11b_AW_Bot5 | ecosystem: Environmental > Aquatic > Marine > Oceanic | place: Canada: Western Arctic Ocean | collected...
TGTCGAGAACATCGATGGCGGGGGTGTCGGCATCAGCCATTCGACACTCATACTCGAGTTAGGCGCTCGGCTGGCGTCGATGGGGTGGGTGTTCGACCTGCAGGCACCTGACTACGAATTCGTGGTAGTCTGCGTCGGTGAGGAGCAGGCACAGCACCCTGAAATGGAACAGTTGCCGCGTGAAGCGCACATCCTCTGGGGACTATCCCAACCGGCTGACAGCACATCGATTACCTGGCAGGAGCGCACAGGACCGATGCGTCCGTTCTTCAAGCCGGTAGGCCTCGACCCGAGAATCGCCAGAGCGATGGTCAATCTCGCTCATCCGCACACGCCTGACGGTCGCCTAGCACTGGCTGATCCGTTGTGTGGAACTGGGGGAATACTCATCGAAGCGGCACTGCTCGGAGTCCATTCATACGGTTCGGACCTCGATGAGGAGATGGTGGAAGGCACTCAGAGGAACCTCGATTGGTTGTGGAATGAGCAGGAAGAATTGGCGGCGGTGACCACCGAGGTGGATGATGTGCTCGATTTCACACTCGATGAACCAGTGCCAGCGTTCGCTTTCGACCCGCCATATGGTCGCAACTCATGGCAATCTGATGATGGCAGGGAACTGCTGCTCGGCACACTGACTCGATGCTACGAGAACGCCACTGATGACGCACGTCTGGTCACTCTGCTTCCGTGGCCGGCAGAGCATATGGCCGCCATGCGCGCTGGCAAGGATGTGGATATGGATGAGTTCCACACCTATGGGGCCGCGTGGGCTGAGATGAGGGAGTTGATCGGGAGTTGCGGCTGGACCGTGCTCGCCACGGTTACTATCAGTGTTCACCGCTCACTCTCACGCCTGCTTGTCGTGTGTGAACGCCGTCGTTAGATGTGGGCGATGCAGGATTCGAACCCGCGTCGACGGGTCCGAAGCCCGTCAGGATATCCTAGCTACCCTAATCGCCCGATGCAGCGGCGACCGACGCGCATGGTTTGAAGCCAATGGATGTCGGCAGGGTGTCCAAGAGGGGATTTGAGAGTGTCCATCGAGTGGGAGCCGACACCCTGCCTCGAACGTGGTTGCAGTCGCTGCTGCCGTGAAACGGAGATGCCGCTGGCCGAGAAGGACATCGCGCGGCTGGAGGCGCTCGGGGAGCAGCGTGAGTCGTTCTCCATCGTCCTGCCGGATGGCAGTGTGCGCTTGCAGAACGACCCCGCCACGCGCGCCTGCGTCTTCCTCGATACCGATTCCGCGGATGCGGACGCACCGGGGACATGTCGTGTGTGGGAGGACCGCCCCGAAGGATGTCGCGTCTACCCGTTGGTGCTCGATCAACTCGACCAGCCGTTCCTCGACGAACTCTGCCCGCACCGCGACGAGTTCCCTATCCCCCCGTTGGGGATCAGGCGTCGGCTGGTGGTGCTCGATGACACCGTGCGCGCCGAGGCCCGCTCTCGACAGGATGAGTGAGCGTCAGCGGAGCCAGTGCTCGATCACGTCGTCCATCGATGAATCGTTGGAGGCGCATTGCAAGCCTGCTGTGGTGAGCACTGCCGCATCGATTCCTGCGGCGGGTCCGGGACCGATGCTCGCATCGCTGCGGATGATGAACGCCTCGTCGACGAGCCCAGCGAGCAGGAACCGGCTCCACACATCCGGTCCGCCTTCGATGAGCACCCGCTGCAGCCCGCGATCCCCGAGCAGGTCGAGCAGCTGGTCGAGTTCGACACCTAGCGGCTCGGTCGGCTGCAGCGGTGGAATGTGCAGCACCTCGACTGAATCTGAAGCGAGGGCGGCTGCCCGCTGTTCGTTCCCGTCGGAATGGAGGATCAGGGTCGCCTTTCCGTCGGTGACCAATCGGGATGCGGGTGGTGTCCTGAGGGTGTGGTCGAGCACGATTCGCAGCGGTTGACCCCCTGCTTCGAGTGGCACCAGCCGCACAGTGAGTTCCGGATCATCTCGAATCACAGTGTTCACGCCGACGAGTACCGCATCCGAGTCGCGTCGCAGTTCGTGCACGCGCGTCAGGCTCGCCTCGCTGGTGAACCGCCCCGCCTCTTCCTCCTCGGAATCGACCACCCCATCAGCGTCGATGGCTGCTTTCAACGTCACCAGCGGACGCCGCTGCTCGCACCAGTGCATGAACGGAGCCATCTGCCGACGCGCCTCGTCTTCCAGCAATCCTGAGCGGACTCTGATACCTGCTTCACGCAGAAACTCAGCTCCTCCACCGCGTACGGTGGGGTTCGGATCAGCGGCGGCGAGCACCACCTCACGCACGCCCGCCCACAGCAGGGCCTCGGTGCATGGCGGCGTCCTTCCGTGGTGGTTGCACGGCTCGAGAGTGACGTAAGCGACACTTCCGTGAGTGGCCAGTCCTTGCTCCTCGGCGTCGGCGATGGCCGCCTGCTCCGCGTGCAGCCCTCCCAGGTGGTCGTGCCACCCCGAAGCGACGATCTCACCGCCACTCGCCAACACGCACCCCACCGGCGGATTCGGCGAGACCTTGCCGCATCCCTTCTCCCCCTGCTCGAGTGCGAGGCGCATGCAGCGGATGTCGAACTCGCTCCACTCGCTCATCGCAGCCCCACGCCCGCCCGCGCGAGCAGGCGCCCCCCTTTGTCAGATTCGCACCTGTCGGGGCCATATCCATCCAGCCGAAGACTGATGTGCAGACCTTCCCCCCACCCTCCATGCCGCGCATCGCCTGCATCGTGAATCCAGCCGGGCGTGACGGCGCCTCGCTCAAGCGCTGGAACAAGGCGGAACCAGCCATCGAAGCAGCGGGATTCGATGCCGAGGTGCACCACACCGAGCGCATCGGCCACGCCAGCGAGATTGCATTCGGCCTCAGAGGACGAGACGATCTGGATATGATAGTCGCCTGCGGTGGGGACGGAACGGTTCACGAGGTCGCATCGGGAATGCGTGGCAGCAAGATTCCACTCGGAATCATCCCGGGAGGCACCGGCAACGACGTTGCGCGTGCGCACGGCTACCCGATGAAAGGGGTGGCCGGGGTCATTTCCATTCTGACTTCAGGAATCGACCGGCACGTCGGAGCACTGCGTCTGCAGGGAGTGCCAGCGCCCAGCGAGGGAGGCTACCCGGAACCGCAGAACAACCCTGAGTGGGATGGGCCGGCGGATATCGAGGGCAGGGTGGTGCGCTGGGTGTTCCTAGAGTCTGACAGCGGAGTCACATCTGCGACCGCGCGGGCGAAGTTGACACGCGGGAAGTGGATTCGTGGCTCGATGAAATACACCTATCTCGGCATGACGGAGATCTTCCCGTGGAAGAAGAAGACAGCGTGGGTGAAGATCGACGATGAACCAGGAATCGTAGTTGATTTCTCTATGCTGTGCTATTCGATGTCGGAGATGTTCGGTGGCGGCTACAAGGTTGCCCCCAACGCCTCCCCTATCGTCGATCACGGCCACCTGTGCACAGCATGGGGACTCAGCAAGATCCAGATGCTCACCCTGATGGGTCCGCTCAGGAAGGGCAAGCACATCGGCAAGTGGGGAATCGAGCTCAAGCCCTGCCGAAGGCTGGAGATCCGCGCGGTCGATGCTGACGGCAACCCCACCGATGCATCCCACGATCCGGCGCTCATCGTGCAGGCTGACGGCGAGCCCTGTCTACAGACCCCCGCGCTGCTCGAGTTCCACCCGAAGCAACTCTGGATCCGCGGCTCGCCCAACGTCCCTTGGGACACCCGCTGATGATTGATTCACAGTGAGAAATCGGAGAAGTCGTCATCTTCTGCCACGGATGGCCCTTTTCGCTTCGGCTTCTCGGGCTCAGGTTCAGGTTCCGGCTCCGCCTCCCTCACCTTCCGCTTACGCCGGGTCTTGCGCGCCTTTTCCGGCTCCGTCGGCTCTTCGGACGCCTCAGACTCTGGGACGAACACGCCTCGCCGCCCGCTCTTCTTAGCCTCCATCTCGTACTCTCGCTGGGCGGCAAGATCCTCCTGCAACTCAGAGAGTTCAACGTCCATCTCATCGGCCTCTACGGTCGAGATGACTCCGCCCTCTGGGCGCGAGCCGAGCGCGCGTGGGTCGGGCCGCTGGCCTCTGAGCGCACCCTCCACATCGAAATCGTCGAGATTGACTTTCGCCCCCTCGTCGAGTTTGGACAGTTTCTCCTGCTCCTCAACATCGGGCTTCTCAAGGTCCATCGCGGTACCGGTCGCCTCCTCGATTGTGGTCTTGGCTTCCTTCAGTTCGCGGCGCATCCCCTTGGCAGCGACCATCTGCGCCTCGGAGAGCATCTTTTTCGCACTCCATTTGGCGCCGGTCCGAATCACTCCGGTGGAGCCGACGTAGAGCACGAAGGCACCGGCCACCGCCGCCAGCAACAGGAGAACGTAACCGCTGCTGCCCAGATACCTCACCTTGTAGGCGTTGTAGGCGTGGTCGTCGTCGATGGTTCCTTGTTTCTCCAGTCTGATCGAGGTGACCACCATCGAGCCGCTGAAGCCAGCATTCCCGATGCCAGCGAAGATGCGGCAGTGCCCGTCATCGGTGGCGCGCACCGCTACGGGATACCAGCTTCCATCAGATTCGTTGCCGTGCATCAGCCACCCCTCAATCGACACCTTCTGGTTCCAGTCGAGCCCGGCGAATCCCTTGAGCACGTTCTCGTTGCCCGGGATCAGGCCCACCACAGACCATCCTGACTGGGGGAAATCACTTGATTTCATGTAGCCAGGAGGACGCGCCTTGATACCAGTGGTGGGATAATCCCACTTGGTGATTGTCAACCGGCCGTTTTCGTTCTGCCTCGCATTGTCGTAATCGGTCAGCCGCACGATGACCGAAGACACGCTCGCAGCCTCCGCTCCGCCGACCACCTCGACCCCATCGGGGAAGCTCTTGCTCGCAGCCAGCCAGCCGTCGATGTGCACCTTCTCCCTGTACGAGGTCTTGCTGATGTTCCCCTCCACCTCAGGTATGATGTGACTTCTGTTACAACCGACAAGATTGACAGTTTCTCGCTCCCCTGTAGAGTCTCCAAGGTTGTTCAAGATCACCGCCGTGCCCGCATCCTCGTCGACTTTCACCGTCAGGCCGTCGGTGCCCCATTCGGCGACAGGGTTGGTCACGCACCCGGAGAGCATCGCTGCCAACAGCAGGATTCCGACCAGTCGCAGACCTTGAGGCACGCCTCGCGCAGGCGAGCCCGCATTGATGACGCTTTTCAAGCGTCACAAACCATCTGAATCGCATTATCAGGGGTAGATTCAGTGCCCTTGAGTCGAATGCCCATCTTCTCCCATGAGTGTGTAGATGTCCTCGAGGAATCCGTCTACAGACCAATCTGAACCGACCCAGGCGATTCGCTTCATGCCGTCCTGGTCGATGATGAATGTAACAGTGCTGTGTCCGACATCGTAGATATCAGCCGCCTCGCCTTCCTGACCTTCGCTCTCATGTTCGTCCTCCTCGTGGTTCTCTTCTTCAGAGGTCTCGTTCTCCCCGGTCTCGTTCTCTCCATGGTCGGAATGATTGCTGTTAATGTGCTCGTTGTCCACTGCGATGCCCCAGTCGTTCCACAGGTCCACCATCACCATGTGGTCCTCGCTGGTGACGTGTGGCCAGGTGTATCCCCGAGTGGTCGTCCAGTTGAGCAGGTGCTCGGTGGTGTCGCGCATCGGGTCGATGGTGATCGAGATGATTTCCACATTGGCTCCGTAGTCCGGGCCTAATTCTGTCATCACCGAGTAGAGGTTGGCCTCGACGGCGAGGCAGACGTCTGGGCAGTGCGTGTAGGTGAAGGCGACGACCACCACCTTGCCGGCGTGTTCGGACACTGAGGTTGTCGTGTTGTACTGATTGGTGAGCGTGAAGTCGAGTGCGGTGATCGGTGGATTGTAGTCCAATCCGTTGAATTTCTGGGTGTCCTGACCATCACCTACATCCAAGCAACCAGATAACAGCAGCATTGCTGTGAGCAGCAAGGCACTCAGCAGTTTGTGCATGACCTGACGACCAGCGGTCCGCATGTGACTTGTTCGGTTCACTGGTTCATTGTCAGAGAGGCGCGGACGGAGAGATTTGAACTCCCGAGACGCAAGGTCACCGGATTTCAAATCCGGCGCGATACCAGGCTATGCGACGTCCGCACACCTCGACCCAGAAGGCTCTCCGTCAAATGGATTCAGGTCGAATCCTGTCAAAGGCCGTAGTATCCCGGCCTGCAGAAGGCTGGCAGGTTCTCAACCGCGCCGGGGCTGGTCAGGCCGACCATCAGCACCAGCAGGACGATGAAAATCACTGGGAACAGCGCCGTAGCGGTCAGCACGTTAGAATCCGGCGAGAAGCGCAGGTGCATGAACACCGCCGCGATGCCGATGAATTTCACTACCCCGATCGAGACGAGCACAAACACCAGTGTCGCCCACGCCATGTTCTCCGACTGCGCCACCACACCGACTTCGATGGCGGTCAGCAGCATCAGCCAGAAGAAGTTGAAGTTATACGCATCGAATCCCATTATTTTCGCACTCATCTCAAATCACTCTCCTCATCAATACAGATAGAACGCCGGGAACACCGCCACCCATGCTAGGTCGACGAAGTGCCAGTAGAGCCCGAAGTACTCGATGCTCGCAGCGTTGCCGGGCCCGTAACCGCCCTTGTGCGCCTTGACGACCATGTAACCCAAACCTACGATACCCGCGAACACGTGTACTCCGTGCGTACCCGTGGTGAGGTAGAATACGGAGGCCGCCATGCGTATGTCGACCGTCATCGCGCCCGCCTCCGCCCCATGGCCGTAGTTGTAGGTGTAGGCGTCGTTGTGGATGGTGAACTGGTCGGAGACCAGCGAGGGCGCCTCGAACGGCCCGATGTGGAAGCCGATGAACCACTCGATCATCTTCATCACGAGGAACAAGGTAGCCAAACAGAATGTGGCTCCGAGATAGTTGCGCACCTTGATGCTGCGTTCTGCGTGCTCCAAGTCGGTGCGCTTGGCGGTCTTCAGCGCCATCACGATGGTGTACGATGAGATGATCAGTGCGAAGGTGTTGATTGCGCCGGGTACCAGCGCGTCGGGCATGAATCCAAGCGTCGAATGGGCATGTTCCCCACCCTTGGCGATGAAGTACGAGGCAGGCAGCCAGCAGGCGGTCCCCGGCTCGACGACCGTTCCCTCCAGCGAGTAGCAGGAGTCGATGCTGGTGCGGTAGCGGATGTAGGTTGAGAACAGGGACGAGAAGATCATCATCTCAGACATCAGGAAGACCCACATGCCGACCTTGCGTATGTCCACGTTGGAGAACGGAGCGCTTCCATGCGTCGCCTGCGGCTCGTAGGAGCCATCGAAGGAGAAGTCCTGCTTCCACCAAGCGATCAGGCCAGCGAAGATAATCGCCAGTCCGGCGATGGCCAGCGGCAGCGGCGCGTTGTCGTAGATGTATCCGTTCATGCCTTCGTTCATTGTGAACGCCTTGGCGAAGAAGAACAGGAACACGCCTGAGCCGATGCTGATGATGATCGGCGCCCAGCTGTTGTGCGGAGCACCGTGGCTCCATTCGTGCGGGCCGTGGTGGTATCCGTGGTCGTCGCTCAATGTCCCGCCTCCTCTCCTTCGTCATCCGGATCGGGAGTCATGATCCGTTCCAGCATCCCCGTCAACATCCCCGGTTCATGGTCTGGATTGGCGTTCTCCAATGTAGGAATCTCATCGAAGCTAGGCGTTGGCGGCGGGGAGGATACCAGCCATTCGAATGACCAGCCGCCCCACGGGTCGGCCGGCGCCTTGCGTCCGTTGAGCATCGAGGCGATGATGTTGTACACCATTATCAGGTTGGACAGGAAGAAAATGAAGGCGCACACCGTGATGAATTGATTCCATTGGGCTGCTTCAGGCGGCAGCGTGCCGATGATGTCGCTGTACTCGTCTGCCCGGATGTAGTAGGTGTGATGCCGCCGGGTCATCCCCAACAGCCCGAGTTTGTGCATCGGCCAGAACACCCCGTTGTAGGAGATGAAGCCAATCAGGAAGTGTAGGATTCCCAGCCGTTCACTCATCATCCGTCCCGTGATCTTGGGATACCAGTAGTAGAAGGCGGCGAACAGGCCGAACACGGTTCCGCCGACCAGCACATAGTGGAAGTGGGCGACCACGAAGTAGGTCTCGTGCAGGTGCACGTCCATGGCGATGGCTGGGAAGAACATCCCTGAGATGCCACCCAAGGTGAACGTCACTAGGAAGCCAAGCGCCCACAGGGTATGGGTTCTGTAAACGAGCGATCCGCCATGCATCGTCTTCAGCCAATTGAAAATCTTGATGCCGGTCGGCACTGCCACCAGCATGGTGGTGAGCATCACCACGAAGCGGTACAGCGGCGACATCCCGCTGGTGAGCATGTGGTGTCCGTAGACGATGAAGGCAACGAATCCGATTCCTGCCAGCGCGTAGACCATCGAACGGTATCCGAAAATCGTCCGCCGAGCGCTCGTCGCGATCACTTCGGATATGACTCCGAAGGCGGGTACGACCACCACGTACACCTCAGGGTGGCCGAAGTACCAGAACAGGTGGCTCCACAGCAGCGGGTCACCTCCGGCTGATGTGTTGTAGAACGTCGTCGAGATGGTTCGGTCGAGATAGGCTTCGATCAGCCCGATGCCGAACGTCGGAATGGAGATGAACAGCATCATCACCGACACGATGATCGACCAGGTGAACAGCGGCATCTGCATCCAGCCCATCCCCGGAGCCCGCATCGTCGCAATCGTCACGATGAAGTTGATTCCCGTCAAGGTCGATGAGGCGACCAGCAGGACCTGTCCGGCGAGCCAGAAGGTCGCTCCGTAATGGTCCGTCGTGGACGTGATTGGCTGGTAGCCGGTCCAGCCGACATCCGCACCCATGCCGCTGAACATGCCTGTCAGCAACAGCACGGCTCCGGCAGGTTGCAGCCAGAACGACATCGCGTTGAGTCGCGGGAAGCAGAGGTCCTTGGCACCGATCTGGAGTGGCACGATCCAGTTGGCGAAGCCGTTGATGAGTGGCATCGCCGCTAGGAAGATCATCACCGTTCCGTGCAGGGTGAAGAACGAGTTGTACTCGTCCTTGGTGAGGAAGTCGTTGCCTGGAGAGGACAACTGGATTCGTATCATCATCGCCAGGATGCCGCCGACACCGAGGAAGAACAGCCCTGAGACGAAGTAGAGCGTACCGACGTTCTTGTGGTCCGTCGAGGTCAGCCAGTGCGAGATCCACGGCTTGAAGCGCGCCCACGAGAACGACTCCGGGTCGCGCACGTAGAAGACGTAAGTGAGGGCGATGGCGAACAGGATGGCTGTCAGCAGGATGCCGCTGAACAGCACGGTCAGACCGTCCGCCTTCATCGTCGGGGCCTCGCCACCCGCGCCCGAGACCGTGTAACTGACTGTGTTCCATGCGTCACCCGAAGAACCACCACCCTGCCCATCGGCGTTGCCGTTGACCGAGTTGACCATCAGTCGCAACACTGCCGAACCGCTGGTGGGCGCCGTCCAGTCGGCATTCCACGCCTGCTGGTCGTTGCCCGCATCTGTGTGGGTGAGTTCACCCGCCAAGATCTGTGTCGTGTTGTCTATCGGGGTCAGAGTTCCCTTGCTCGCAACGAGGTTGAAACCACCCGTGTTCAACCGGCCCGGAATGTTGTCCTCGGCTGGTCCGCCGCTGAACGAGATGAACAGGGTGTAGGTGGTGCCCGCCTCGTAGCTCTCCGGCAGCGCCGAGCCGTTCGCCAGCGTAATGCTCGCGTCCACTTCACTGCTCGGGGTCTGGGAGTGGCAGGAACAGCCGGAGTCCACGCTGCTGATGCCGGTTGGACGTGCTTCGTGCTCGGGGGAGAACATCAGCGCGGCGAACAGCACCGCCACGATTACCATCGCACGGACGGTCCAGACGTTGCGTATTTGCATCCTAAATTCCCCTAAGTGTGTATCTCGATAATCGCCGTCATGTAGGAGTGGTCGTCCCCACAGTATTCGGCGCAGTCGAGGAAGTACTTGCCCGTCTCATAAGGCGTGAAGACAATCGTGGTGTACATCCCCGGCACGGCATCTTCCGTGAGTCCATACTGCACGATCTTCGGCGCGTGCAGCACATCTCTTGAAGAGAGGTTCAGGATATAGGTCTCGTCCAGTTTCAAACTCAGAACGGTCAGACCGGTATCGCTGTCAACACCCACATCGCACAAGTCGGAGGTCAGCCCGTTGCAATCGAAGTCCCAGAACCACTGCTGGCCCGTCACTCCTACCTCGTGAGCGTCCTCCAACTCGTAGGCGGATGGCCAGATGGCGTCGGTCGGAGCCCAGGAGATCCAACAGAGGTAGCAGATGAGGATGAAGGGAATAATCGTCCAGAAGAGTTCGAGTTTCAGGTTATCGTTCTCCTTTGGGAAAACACCGACCTTGATGTTGTCCACATTCGGCCACGCCCGTTCGTCCTCCTCCTCCTCGATATCGAACTCCATATCCATGCCCGCTCGCTTCATCTCGTGGCGCAGCGAGTCGAGTTGCGTGCGCAGGTGGAGGCGCTTGCCGGACAGGTCGCCGTCGGATGTGCGATAGACGAACGAGTGGTGAATCATCCAGACGAATGTGATGACGCCGACGATGACCGACCAGAACATGAATTCGATGTAGAGCTCTTGGAAGATGTCGCCTCCGAACTCCATGACGCACCCTCAGCGGCCGCTCGTTATGCGGTCCGTGCTTAAGCGTTCGCTAGCACCCCTATGGGGTGCTGTGAATCACGTCGTCAACATCGGTTATCAGATGTCTGAACTTGCTTCCATGTGCCATCGGATTCAACTCACTGATGCAAAGGGTTGAATTGGAGCCGCCCGAATCCTGCCCTGAGAGAGATGCGCGCACTGGTGGTTGAGGACAACGACGTGAACATCCGCCTGATGCAGGCGTTGCTCGCCGGTAAGGGAATCGACGACGTGACCATCGCCGAGGATGCGAACCAGGCGTTCGAGGCGCTGCAGGACGGTCATTACGAACTGATCTTCATGGACATCCAACTGCCGTGGACTGATGGACTGCAACTCACAGCCAACATTCGCGACCACCCGCTCGTGCGCGACAGCCGCATCATCGCAGTGACCGCCTTCTCCTCGCCGGAGGACCGCCGCAAGGCCCTCGAGGCCGGATGCGATGCGTTCGTGCCCAAGCCGGTGCGCCGCGAGGAACTCTACCGCGTCATCGATGAGCAACTCGAGGAAGGCGGGCACTCACTGGATTGACCACTCCGCTGATGGGTGTGGACCGACTGCGCACAGCGTGGAAGATTGGGACGAGGTGCTCACAGAGGAGCCTGATGGCGGCCTGCTGCTGGCCATCGAGGTGATTCCTGGGTCCTCGCGTGATGCTGTGATCGCCCTCAACACCTGGCGCAACACCCTGCAGGTGGCGGTGCGCGCCCGACCGCGCAAGGGCGCTGCCAACAAGGCGGTGTGCGACCTGTTGACCGCCACACTCTCCGACACCGCAGCCACACTCGCATTGGTCAAGGGAGATCACAGCCGGCGCAAGCGAGTCCGCATAGAAGGGGCCGACCGAGCGGCGGTACTGAACATTCTCACCGCGGCTTTGGAGGGGTGAGGAATGGCATCAGACGACTGGGTGAGAAAACGGGCGAAGGCGGCAGGTCCACCAGACCGGGAGGTACGGTTCCAGGTAGCGGGTCGAGCGTTGGGAGAGGCGCGTAAGCGCAATCGCCCCGTCAGTGAAGGAGGTGCAGACTGCCCAATCCTCATCGAGGGAATGAAGGACGAGGCGGCGCTCAGGAGACTTGGATTCACCGGACCTGTGGAGCGGGTGAACCGCGGTTGGGACCGAGAACGTCTGGCGGTCCACCTCTACGAGACATACGGCACACGCAATCAGGTCGATAACGGTGATGCGATCATCCTGCTGATGGACTGGGACCGCACTGGAGGCAGACTGCAGCATGACATCGGTAACAGCCTGGAAGGATTTGACGTGAGCATCGACACGCGTACGCGCATGGAACTCGCTCGCGCGGTGAAACCCGAAGGCCGGACCGTGGAATCACTCGGTCCGCATGCGCCCGCTCTGCGAGAAGCGATGCGCGAGCACGACCCTGAAGGCGAAGAGGAATGACCAGCATTCGAGAGAGTCGGTCAAGGTTCCAGTTTGACGACGATGCGCGCTGACAGTTCCGCCTGCAGACTCTCACGCACCCGGTCGAGCCGTTCGATGCGGTCGTCGAGTTCGGTTGTCAGCCGGCGAATCATTCCCTGTTTCATGCGCAGCCAGCGCACATCGATCTGCCTGTCTTGGTTATACTGGCGCCAGCGCGCCTGCGCCACCTGGTCCCGCTCCCTTTCGATCCTGCCCATCCATGCCTGCTGCACGTTGTGGCGCAGTTCATCGAGCAGCGGTCCGAGGCGCGCCCGCTCGTCATCGAGCAACCAGCCGTGCAGCCGGTCGAGCGTCACCTCCAGTTCCTCTTCCTCTTCATCGCTCGGATGGCACGTATGCAAGTCTTCCAACTTGGTCCAGGGCCTTTCAGGTTGGGTCAGGATCGGCATCCCTTCTGCGTCGAGCACAAGCCAGCGTCGGATGCAGTGTTCGGCGAGCCCTTGTACGGCCCAGTCCAGACAGACCACGGTGTGCGCGGACGGGGACCACGACTCAGGTCTGTGTGCCCGCAGCCTGTGGCTCGGGGGTATCCCTGCGTCCTGCCATCCGGTGAGCATCGCATCCTCATCGGGTATTCCAGAGATTGGTTCGCGCAGCCATTGAATGACCGGATGCCACGGTGCGAGCAGGATGCGATCCGGGTGGTCACGTGCCTCCTCGCGGGTGAGCGTGAACGGCAGTATGTTCGGACCTGCCTGCCCAGAGATCCGCTCGAGCAGTTCGGTCCAATCGACGGTCAACCCGTCGATGCGCGTGAGATCCTTGGCTCGCTCCAGCAGCGCTTCGACACTCTCGTCCGATAGACGCAGTTGACGCACGCCACCGGCTAGATGGAACCCCGCATCAGGGTCCTTGTGTTCCAGTCGTGCGCTCGCCCATTCGAGCAGTTCCTCCGGTTCGATTCCGAGCTCCATGAGTTCGGTATCCTCGCGCAGGTGCTCGATGCCGGGGTCCGGGCCGAGCCATTCCCGCTCCTCGTTCGCTCTCTCAGTGAGCCATCTCTCTCGCTGGATGAGCAGTGATTCGACATTACCTTCTCCTGTGTTGGGACCCTCCGCGGCGCTGAATTGCTCCGCTTCCCAGCCTTCGACCATGCGCATCCGTCCTCCTGCGATCTCCTTGCCTAGTGGTCGCGCCAGTTCCTCCTGAGCCACCAGCCGCATCGCCCTTCCCAGCAGCGGGTCGAGCATCCCCACCGAGTCCTCGAACAGGCGGATACGATGGTACAGACGGTTCAGGATGGCGGCGTCGATAGTCCCCTCGACAGCCAGATTGAGGATGGTGATCACTTCGGCCTGTTGGCCAAAGCGATCCAGCCTTCCGATACGCTGTTCGATGCGCATCGGGTTCCACGGCAGGTCGTAGTTGACCAGTCGATGGCAGTGCTGCTGGTCGAGGCCTTCGCTGCCGACCTCACTTGAGAGCAGTACCTGGATATCACCCTCGGCGAAGCGCTGGCGCATCGCATCTCGCCCGGCCATAGGGGTCGCCCCGCTCAGCACCTCGCACTTGACTCCCTCCGCCGACAGGCGACGGTACAGGTGGGCCAGAGTGCCGCGGAAATGGCTGAACAACAGGATGCCGCCCTCTGGATCGTTCTCCAGTTCATCCAGCAACCACACTCTGAGCGCATCGTACTTCGAGTCGACATCGCCCAGCGCCTCCGCCGCTTCAAGCAACTCATCGAAGTCCCCCAGCCGCGTGAGCAGCCGTCGCTCCCCTGCCTGAATGTTCAGTTCGTCGGGCTCATCATCGCCTTCGGCCCCGAAGTCGAGCGCCAGACGTTCGGTGTCGCGCACCTGCTGCTGAACGTGGATGGCATACGCAGGCAGGCAACTGCTCGCCATCCGCTCCGGCATGACCAGCGCCCAGTCGATGCGGCCGGAATCGGGATTGCGCATCTGCACCAGCCGACGAGTCCAGCGCCGCGCCGCCTCGTAGAGACGCCACTCGGCATCGGTCATGTCCACATCGAGTGTGACCGCGTCTCTTCTAGCGAGAGTGAGGTCCACATCCCTGCGTCGGGTGCGCACCATCAGGTCATTCAGCGGACGGATCTGCCTGAGCAGACTCGCCACCTCACGTCGCGTGCGTGCTGCACTATCTCCTGTCCACGCCAGCGCGTCAGCGACCAACTCGATTGCATTGGAAAGCCGCGGGTCACCGGCGAACCCGGGCGTCAGTGCAAGGGTCTGGAGGGCGGCGCGCGCCTCCTCGAGTTGTGGCTCTGGCTGGCTGAGTGCGTCAAGTGCCGTGTTCAGTTGGCGCATCGGGCGCATGGTGTGCTCGAAGGCTCTGAAGTTAGGCCAGCGGTCGGGTGCGAGCAAGGACAACTGCACCCACAGGTCTTCGTTGCGCAGGTTCACCGGGGTGGCGGTGAGGAACAGCATGTTGCGGCTGTTGAGCGTGAGCATCTGGACGGCATCGTGCAGTCTGTTGCTCGGGTTGCGTACGTGATGCGCCTCGTCGACGATGGAGAGCATCAGTTCAGGCATCCCCTCCTCGAGCAGGTGTTGCACCAGTTGGGATTGCCGCAGGATTCCGTGGCTGGTCACGACGACGAGCGGCTCGCCCTCCTCGATGCGCGTCAGCGCGGCGAGCAGTTTGACCCGGCTGTCAGCCTCTTCCCCCTGTATGTCGGTGCGATGGTAGAGTTCCTGCATCCATTTCGAGCGCAGGCCCCCTGGGACGACGATCAACACCCCCCCGCGCTCGCCCAGCACGTGCAGTCGTCTGAGCACATGCAGCGCCGAGATGGTCTTGCCAAGTCCGACCTCGTCGGCGATCAGCATTCCCTTCCAGTGGCTGGCGGCCAGCCGTGATGCTGGCAGGTGCTGGTGCGGCTGATCATCCCAGCGGCCGAACCTGAGCAGCGGGCAGGTATCTGATGGTGGAAACCGGATGTCGAGGTCCGAGCGCAGCAGCGCCCAGCGCACCTCTCGGTCGGCATACGCCGCCTCGCCGATATGTTCGCTGCTGTCGCTCAACATCTGACGACGGGCGTGCGACCGTTATTGAAGACTGCCAACTGACTGACGGGGATGTTGTGATTCAAGCGGTGGTTTCCAGGCATGAGGGACATGAGAGAGGGATGCTGAATCAGATTCATTCGGGAGGAAGGCGAACGGTGTCGTCCTTGACGGTGTTGAGCACCACGTGGGTGACCGAGCGCACGACTCCCTCGGACGAGAGCACGGTCTTGGTGAAGTCGTTCAGGTCCTCTCGGTCCTGCACGCGGACGATGATCAGTGAATCCATCTCCCCGGTCACATCGTAGACCCCGAACACGCGGGGGTCGGCTGCGATGCGATGCTGCACCTCGAGCAGTTGTCCCTTGACGATGCGCAGCCCGATTACCACCGTCAGATCCCAGCCGATCTTGTCCGCATCGAGCCTGACTCCATAGCCCTTGATGACCCCTCTTTTCTCCAGTCGCACCAGCCGGTTTCCCACCGTCCCGAAGGAGACGCCAATCTTCTCTGCCAACTTGCGCATCGACGTACGCGAATCCTCCTGGAGAGCCTCGATCAACTTGCGATCCGTATCGTCCAGCATACCATTCACCGCCGCCGCAAAGCCACCAGTTCCGCTCTCTCCATTGAGGGCAGCCGCCAGCCCCGGACGGACGGCACTTGAACATTCGCTGTCGAGCAGCGGTTCAAATTGCACGTACGGGCAGGTAACAGCCCACATTTCGTCATTCGTTCAATCAGCGGAATCTTCGGTGGCGCTCTCTTCCGGAGTGAGCGACAGGTCGAGCACCCAGCCGCCGAGTTGCTCCACCTCGACGGACCAGTGGGTGCGAACGGAAGGCGGCGGCTGTTCCGTGACCTTCAGCCTCACGCCGACATCGACTGATTCTCCGGGTTTGATCACCCGCTCCTTCGGTTGCTTTGGAACCCGCCACGGTGCATCGGCGTCAGCGCCCTTCAGCGTCACCGGGCTGCGGCCAGCGACGAGCGTCACGTGTGCTGTCCAGGTCTGACCTCTACGGGCGAGCCGGCCGGTCAGTTTCGGTAGACACACCTCACGCTTCCACTCGGCGCGGACGATCATGCCGAGGCCGGCGAGGATGGCTAGGCCGAGCAGGTAGAGGTGGGCGGCGTCGGCGGTAGATGGAACCGAACTGGGAGTCTCGACGGGTGATCTGGTGGCAGCATGTATCGAGTGGTTGAGGTCGTCGACGAGAAGAACCACGACGTTGATTCGCCAGAGGTCGGAGTGGGTGAACGGCACCTCGTCAGAGGCCAGGCGTGAGGCGTCTATTGTCTCGTTCCATTCAGTCGTCATGTTGGCTTGGTGATGGAAGGCACTCGACCATTGGTAGTGCTTCACGACGAAGTGACTGTCAGGCCCGGAGGTCGGATGGTCCACCGTCAGCAACAAGCGTAGATTCACGGAATCGGGAAGATCTTCGATGGGCGTGATGCCGACTTCTATCTCCAAGGCGTTCGGCTCTACACCACCACTCACTCGCACATCGAGTGTCAGGTCTGCCAATTCGTCCTGAGGATCGTTCTCCGGAGAAAGTGCATCTTCGCCCCCGAACGGGAAACCTTCCTGCCAGCCAGAGCACGCTTCAGCGCCGAGCGCTACGGCTCGCTGCTCTCCGGCGAGCATCGCTCCTTCACCGACCACCCAGACCAGTTGAATCACTCCTTCGTCGGTAATGTGCTCATACCATCCATCGCAGCCGGACTCAGGCTCGAACCACTCTCTGATCGGCTCTCTATCCGCGGAGGCGATGCCAACCGGTGTGAGCAGCAGCGTTGCGAGGAGGATCTGCAACATGCGCCGAGAGTTCACGATTCCATCTCCACTCCGAGCAATCTTCCGAGCAGATGGCGTTCTGCGTCAGGCAGCATGAGTGTCAGTTTGGCTCCGAGCCAGGCTGGTACCCACCAGGTCTGTCCTTCGGCTTCCAATGTCAGCAGCAGGCTGCCGCCCCGCTCACCGGAGAGAGTGGGGATGAGTTCCGTCGCCGCTTCAGTGTCCGGCCCCCCTCGCAGTAGCATGTCGGCAAGCATGTCAGGTGGAATCGAATGTACATGTTGGCTGATTCTAGGTCCGATGATGTGCATCGCCTTGGACAGCGGGCGTTGCACCCTGCCTTTGCGCATCTCCCACGCGGGCAGGCCCACCTGTGTCACATGGAACGGATGCCAGTGGCCACCCGGAAGTCGGCGACCGCGCCGCACGCTCCGTTCCTGGGCCCAGAGCCAGTCGTGGCTGGCGGAACTGGAGATGTTCAGCCGCTTCCCCCGTTCGAAAAGAGGTCCCACCACCGCCGTCTCACCCCACTCGGAACCCACCAGTTCGAGCGTCTCTGCACTTGCTGGAGCCTGGGTGTTGCGACCGTGATCGGGAGGATTCCCGAGAGGCATCACAGCCATCTCGTCCGCGGTCGCGAGCGCCTCGGCGCATTCACTCTCCCCGATGTGTTCGAACAATGCCACGAAGAATCCACCCGAGTCGTTCTCATCATTCCACACGCGCACGCATCGCGGCAGCAGCTCAAGGATGTCGGATTCGATGCTGTTATCGAGTGTTGGCCAGTCAACCATGCCCGGTCTGCTGACCATCCCCGGAAGGTGCGTGGAGAGGTCCGGTTCGACCAGCCTCAGGAACTCGCAGTTAGCGAGGATCTCGGCGACGACCGCCTCGTTCTCGATCGGGTCGAGTGAGCAGGTGGAGTATGCGAGCAGACCCCCGGGTGCGAGCAGCATCGCTCCTTTGCGCAGCAGGTCGATCTGCAGCGTCTGCAGAGAGGGTCCGGCTGATGGAGTCCAATTCGCCCACAACTCTGGATTCTTGCGCGTGGTTCCGCTTCCAGTGCAGGGTGTGTCCACCAAGATACGGTCGAATCCTGGAAGGGGCGGCCGCGGCAGACCTCTGCCGTCGTGCTGGGTGATCACGAGGCTGGTCACACCCGCTCTCTGGGCGTTCGAGACGAGCATGTTGCCTCTGCCCGGATTGGACTCGTTCGCCAGTACCACGCCCTCGTCTGCGATCGCCTCCGCCAGTTGAGTCGCCTTGGAGCCGGGTGCGGAGCACATGTCGAGCACATGCATCCCGGGACGACAGTCGAGGAGTTTCACCGGAATCATCGACACCGCCTCTTGCTGGGTGACGCGCCCGGTGGCGTGCAACGCACGCAAGAGCAGCTTCGCTTGCTCGTCCTCACAGCGTCCCTTGGGCCATGGCAGCTTCCAGCCAGCCCCGCCTCCACCCTCGGGCAACCACGGAATCTGCTCTCCTCCCATCTCGGCCAGCCGCGCCTCCGTCCACGCCTGGTCAGGTCGCAGCGGATTCACCCTGGCAGTCTCTGGAAGGCGAGGGTATGCAGCCTCGAGCCACGGCTCGGCATCATCGCGCCAGCTCTGCACCGCTTTCCACAGCAGAGACTCAGCGGGGTCGGGCCAGCGGTCGTCCATCATGAACAGCGCTCGCGTCGGCTTGCCTCAAGGATTGGGGTGCGCCAAACAGATGAGTAGGACTGCTCGTGGCCTCACCGATGGCGGTCGGCGGAGGCGATGTCACCAGCGTTCCAGCCCTATGTCTGACTCTGGTGCTGCTCTGGTCCCTGCTGCAATGGACCGCCCCGTGGTGGTTGCCCGGGCTTGCGAAGCGCTACCCTGAATCTCCCGACCAGATGAGGTGGATCGACCGAGCTATCACCTTGGTACCAGCGCTGTTGCTGGTCATCGCCGCCCTCGACCTCAGTCGTGCGCACCTTGCTTACGACCTCACCTACGCGCATGTGGCTGCATATGGGGACCCCGACCTGCCTTCCTGGAAGCGCTTGCTCGTCACACCGTTCTACTCCGAGGGCTCGCTCTGGTTCTCGGCCGCGGTCGTCTTCTCAGTTGCTCAGGTGGTCATGGAAGGGAGGAATGGAAGAGGCAGCCTGTTAGACGTGGATCGAGATGGAGGATTCCGCCAGTATGCACTGCGCTGGAACGGATGGCTGTGGCCGATTATCCTGCTCGGTTTCATCTCGTCCGATGTGTTCGCCGTTCATTCCGAGACCCAGACAGTGACTGGTGAGGCAGCGGGCCACTCCGCGGTGTTATTCACCTGTGCGGGAGCAGTATTGCTGGCTGCCTGGATCAATGCGGTTGGAAGGTTCTCTAGTAGCACACTGACAGGGGTAGGTGAACAGCGCTCGGTTCTCGTTTCGGGTGGGATCGCGTCCGCACTCTTGCTCACCGCCACTCTCCCAGGGAGATCAGCAGGTATGGATTCGGTACCTGGTTACGAGCACATCGCGCTCGGGGTTCCCGAGTTGCTGATAGTGACCAGTCTGGTCGTCGCATTTGTCGGCTACCCTCTGTACCTGAGTCTCCTAGCGAGGGTGCACGCCGCGCGCGTACAGGCCTCCGGTCGCCGCTTCCTCGGGCTAGCGAGCACGTTTGGGCACACGTTCGTCTTCTGCTGGTTGTCCGGCACGTTCCTTCTCGAACCATTGCCCTCGGTCAGCGGCTGGCACTCGGCGATGTGGCAGGCGTTCACTCTGCTGCTCCCGCTGGCACTGTTCGGCCTGCTCGGAACCTTGCTCCCGCTCACTGGCCTCGACGCTCGCCCACGCCCTGAAGCGTGGGGATTCAATCTGGGCATGGCACTGTCTCTTCCGTTCCTGACGATGCACGAGCCGCTCACCGCGCTGCTCGCACCCGGCCTGTTCGCCGCCATGACGACCACGCCGTTGCTCGCCACGCACCCTGAGCAGAGACCCGAACTGCCGCGGCAGACACGCGCCGTCGAGTCGGCGCTCATCATCACGACCAGCGTCGCCGCGCTGATCACACTGCATATGGGTCTCGAATCGACCAAGTGGCTGTTCGCCGGAATCCTGCTCCTGACGTCCCAGGCGCTGTTCGTCCATATCTCCTGCAACCCAACTGATGAGGAAGGGAAAATTGGAGAAGAATAGCAACCGTCCTGAGGTATTCATGAAAATAAAATACCGAATTTCAGGGTGGTGGTGTTTGAGTAAGTATTACACACTCGCAGTTGAGTCATTCCTATCAGTGAGAGAAATGTATGGAGTGGAGATGAAAGATAATAATCCCGACTTGCAGCCAAAGCAGCCGAAGTTATTTCGTAGGAATTGTGTGCCGTTCAGTTACCTTGTTGCGATACTATTGGCCACTCTATTGCTGCCAGCCAGTCAGGCAGAATATCCTGCTGAAGAGTGGTTCTTGATTGAGGGTGGAGACATTCATCCATCTGAAGCCACTGTTGACGTAGGTGACATCCTCTACATATCCAATATGGATCAAGTTGCGCATACAGTCTTCATCGCGCCGCTGCCAGGAGAACAGGGTGTATTGAACGGCGAGACCGAAATATGTCAGATCGAATCAGGAACATACTGCAGGGTCCTGCTCTCACCCGATGATTGGGGAGAGACAAAGGCGATTATCCGGATAGCCAGTACTGGCGAACAGAGTGTATTGAACATCAGCAACATATTCTATTCTTCAGCCGCGGGCGCCCACGGAACGAATGGAGATGTCGGTTTACCTCCAATGGACTACAAATTCAATTCTGAAAATGAGGTGGAAGAGGGCGAACCTTCGCCTCCATCCGCAGGCTCTGCTCCAGCATGGGGCCCGATATTTCTCCTGTTCATCGTCACCGTCTCACTTTTGCATTATCTGTTCGTCAGGCGGAAGGACAGAGCAAGCAATGCGATTGTAGGCACCAGCCGCCCCGTTTTTCTAGCGCTGTTCGTATTGCTCGCCGCTCCAGTGGCTCCAGCTGTGGCTGAGTGGTGTTGGGTGTACGCAGATTTTGAACCGGCAATGAATCCGCAAGAATGGGAGTGCAATAGTCCCCCAATCACACCGACTGCCGCGGCTGATCCAAGCGACCTCAGTCTGCAAAAAATCCTTGACGAGCACATGAACTGGCACTGCACGAATACCCAAAGTAATCCAGGATACGGCGAACAGTTCTTGGTGTATCACAAGCAGGAAATATACGCTTTTGATCAGTTCCGAGAAAATATGGGTCTCGAACACATCGAGATATGGGATCCAAACACGTTTGCCCCTGGGCCAGACTACAATCCGATGCCTTGGGGAATCCCCGGGTGTGGTTTAGGGGATTTAGACGCTAACGGAGAGTGTCCAATCACAAATCCCGGTGTACCCCCTGATCTGGCAGGGGGATTGGGCTTCGGTGAGTGTGTTGATGGCACAGGCCGGTCGGGTGACGGATTGGATGATTCGACTTTCGTACCATGCGCTACATGCATGCTATTGCCAGATGCCTACAGATGGCCTGATCTTGACACCATCCCGTCCGCAGACATCTTGGGTGCTGGACTAGATTCAGGATTCCATGGCTCGTTTCATGGTGGAATCAGAAATTCATACGATGCGGATGGCAACCGCTGCAAGGACTCATGGCCGACTAGCACCGCGCCACGGGATGCGATGTTCTGGAGGGCACACAAGGCTCTTGACGAGGTGCACCACGAGTGGCTTTCGTACCAACCAGCAGATGTTGTTGTTCTGTTAGATAGGTCTGGGAGCATGCTCGGTCTCGCAGATCCTGCAGACCCATCTTCCGCTTCAAAGATGGATGCCGCAAAATCTGCGGCATCCTTCTTCAGTGACGTGATTGAGAACAATGTGGGTCATAGTGTCGGTGTTCTCACCTTCTCTTCCACCCCCAGCTCCGTTGCAGAAGTCCCACTTGATGAGGCGGACGAAGATAGTGCGGCTATTGTAGAGCAGGCTCTATCTTCAGTTCAAGCAGGTGGCGCTACAGGTATCGGACAGGCTCTGATTTCTGCACAAGACGTACTTAATCAGGGTTCCAATGACAGAAAAGCCATCCTTCTGTTGACAGATGGTATGGAGAACGTGTGCCCTCGCGTGCAGGATCCCTACGGAACTTGCGACGCGGCTGAATACGTGGATGCTGATGGTAATGCGCTGAATGATCTGGTTACTGACGCACTAGGTGACACGCAGGTCTGCGCCGTTGGGCTGGGAGGAGAGAACAGTCTCGATGGATTGATGCTGCGTAATCTCACCGAGCGGCAAGGAGGAATCTACAGACAGGGAGTGGGCGAGTTGCAACTTATGGAATTCTTTCTGCGTTGCTTCTCGACAATCTTCAACTTCCAAGAAGTGATTGATCCGGTAGAGGTTCTGTTGGCGTCTGAAAATGAGTCAGCACCGTTGGCTGTGATGGATTCTCTATCCGACACAATCACATTTGTGCTGGCATGGGAGAGTGGTGCTTCTTCACTCAGTCTCTCAATCAATACTCCATCCGGAAATCAACTGGACCTCTCACATCGTGATGTCGAATCCTCTTCTGGTCCGAACTGGCAAATCGTACGTGTGCCCGTGGGAATCGAAGGCGCGGGACAAGGAGAATGGAGAGCATCAGCAATCAGGACACAGGCAAGCCAGTTGGATCAGAATTATTTCCTCGATGTGCTTTCAGGGGGAGGTCCACAACTGGAGTATGAACAATCCAGAGTGAATACTCAAACTGGTGACACGTTACGCGTTAAGTTACGCATTCCCTTGCCGACTATTCCAATCGGTGGTTTCGATTCGGTGGACGCCCGCGTGACGATAACTTCTCCAAATGAGAGCATAGGGGCATTGCTATCTCAACATGGTCTAAGCAACTTGAGTGACGCCCGAACTGAACTTGGTCCAGTCGAAGCCACACTCAAGCAAATATGGAACGGCACGGGTGGCGTGATGAACAAAAATACAGCGACCTACCAGTTGTACGATGATGGCACACACGGAGACCTGTTCGCTAACAATCACTATTGGTCGGCCGTGCTGCCTGTGCCCGCTCGCTTCGAGGGACACTACGAACTATATTTCCAGGTCAATATCACTGACAAGCAGACAACTTTGCACAGGGAGTTAGCGAGCACACTCTACGTCTCTCCCGGTATCGACCCTGATTCGAGTACTATTCAGGTTTCTCAAGGGAGTACGAACGGGAACGGAGATCATGTGTACAATATCACAGTCACTCCACAAGACCGAATTGGAAATCCAATTGGCCCAGGGCGGCCACATCTGTTCGGAGTTGAACTCGGTTCTGGCGTGAATATGGCAGATTCAAACGACGTGAAGTTCATGGATCTATTGAACGGACAGTATCGATTGAGCGTCATTCTCTCTGGTGATGCGAAAGGAATCGACGCGGGAGTGAAGCTTACCCAGAATGGACGTCAACTGTATTTCTTGAATCTAGAAACTGGAGAACAACAGAAAGGGGTCGTCATGGAGCACTCTACATTGCCGCATGTCCACCTCAACAGCAAGAATTCGGTTCCCCCAGAACTCCAATGGAAGTTACAGTCCACTGATGACAAGATATCCCCTGGTGATTCGGTGTTCATCGAAGTCGATGCCAGCATCCTCTACGCCGTGAATTTCCGTATGAATCTCGATTTCGAAGGTGTCAAGATAATTGGAACTGACAAAGAAGCTGCCGCCCTAGACGGAAACAACATTGTTTCCACCAAACAGAATGATTTTGTGATCGAAGTTCAGGTTCCTGAGGATTCAAAGGAAGGGGATTCGTTCAAACTCATGGCACGCTATGGGACAGTTGACGGAGATGATGACTCAATGGATGACCTTGGTTCTCTGACAATCGAGGTAGGTCAGCGAGTGAGTGGCGGAGGGGGTGGATTACCAGGTTGGTCCACCGCTCTGCTGGTGACCTCACTGGTTGCCGCTGGCATAGTAGTCGAGCGTAAACGGATGACCATGGGTACGATTCAACCGTCATCCGTTAACGGTGAAGAGCCACCGGCAAATGGCTGAAGAGCCTACGGCGAGATTCACGGCAGAAATTCCGATTTACCGAGATGGGAACACAATTGAAAGTGCGACTTCGGTGATTCTCTATACCCCCTGACAACCGGCGTCTGGCGCAGATCCCCACCTGCAACGGTTATACCACCAACAGCGCGCCTGAGGCTCAGTTGGCTGTTCACAGCCGACAGGATGGGATGCGATGTCAGACAAGCGAAAGCCGGCAGCACGGAAGCAGAACAGGGTCAGTTCGATGGCCCGCGCGAACAGAGAGGCGTTCCGCGCCGCTCGTGAGCGCGCAGAGAAGACGCGCGAGGTGTTCAACATCAGTCATCAGGTGAGGGATGAACTTCGCACATTGCAGGATCGCGCTCAGGACAGTCAAGTCGGCCAAGGTCCGCTCGTACCTGTGGTGGCGGAGATGGAAGTCGAAGGCGAGGATTGGGTCTATCAGTCGGTGGATGAGGACACCTTGGAGGAACTCAGCCACAGGGTCGTACTCAAGACGAATGCCGGTGAACGTCGCGAGTTGTTCTGTACACGCACGCTGGATGAGGCGGTCAGCGCAGCCAGCCGCATTGTCGAGTTCAGCGACGGAGTCGTGCTCATCGAAACTTTCGACCCGTGAGCCGTTTCGACCTTCTGCGCTCGCTTGATAAAGGGGGGCCAAGTCGGCCAGTTCGCATGGCAGTCAAGAAGGACAAGAAGAGCAAGGGGCCCAACATCCAGCAGGCCGCTGGGCTCATTCGCTACTTCGACGAGGAGTCCGAGGACGCCTGGCAGATATCCAAGGGGATGATCTACACCGCCTGCATCGTATTCTCCATCGTCATCTACCTCGCTAACCAACCAACCGCTGATGATAATCTCTGGATGTGGATGTGGGAACGCCTCACCGGCTGATCATTCAGACTCGGTGAGGTCGACCAGCGGGACTTCGTCGACCGGTTCGTCATCGATACCTGTTAGCAGGTCCTCGGCTTGCACGTCGCTGGTTCCAACAGCGACCTCGTCGGGCGTGATGCGTTCCACTTCATCTGGGAGCTCCTCGTGCTCGAGCACTTGATCGCGCAGGTCCTCTTCGTCGACCTCCACCGTATCCGGCAGCAGCAAATCCTCCGCCTCCTGGAATGTAGATCGGCGCACCTCGGTAGTAGGATCAGCCTCGACCATCGCTGCCTCGCAGCGTCCGAGCGCTCTCTCCAGGCCCGCCGCATTGCGGTCGTGCAACGCTCCGCGGGCCGTGTCCAGATGTTCCCCCGCCCGTCTGAGAAGTCCCTCTGCTGCGCCGCGCTCCCATCCGGGGTGGTTGCCCTGCTCGTATTCGTCCATACTGGAGTGCAGGTTCTCCAACCGATGTGCGTGGGTGTGAATCTCTTCGTTCATGTGTTCGTTCGCGTGCGCCATCAACTCTTGCCAGGCGCCTCTGTGCTTACTCTCCTCGGCCCCCGTGGCCTTTCTCCAGAAGATGCCCACACTCGCCTCCCATGGGTTGCGCCCCAGCGCGGCTGTCAGGTCGAACATCAGTCGACTCCTGCGCTCGAGCGGGCCGGTCAGCACGATTTCGTTGAGGAAGCAGCGGTTGAACAGCCCCCAGCCCCAGTACGAGCGGCTGCGCACGGTCACTTTCAGCACGCCGTCGGTGATGACGATGGTCCAGCGTTGCTGGTCCAATCCCGGCTGTTCGGAAACCTGGGGCGGCTCGTGAGCGCCGAAGCAACGCAGCAGTGCTTCACTCACATCGCCGAGGAACAGGATTCCGTGTGAGTCGGGCCAGTTCCGGTGACGAAGTCGCCCCTCGGCGTCGATCGTCATCGCTGGCTCACCCTTGCGTACCTGCGCCCACAACCGGCTCTGGAGCGGATCGATTCCAGTCACCGCGACCTGCTCGGTCAAGTGCTCGTCAACCGCATCAGCCACGTCATCGGCTGGGGCGTTCTGTGCATCATCATTACCGCCCGTTGCACCCGCCTTCGCAATCACGAAGCGAGACATTGATACGCATGTCTGAATTGTATCGTAGCGGAGTGGGGAAAATGGCTGCGAAGAAGCCCGACGCGGACAAGGCCAAGAGGTCGGCTGCTGCCAAGAAGGCGGCCGCCACCCGCAAGCGCAAAGCAGAGGCGGCGCGCAAGGAGTCTATCGAAGCCGAGGCGGCGGCGAAGCGCCAAGCGACTGCGCGGAAAGCGGCTGCAACCCGCAAGCGCAACGCGGCAGCAGCGGCGAAGGCGAAAGCCGAGGCGACGTCCAAGCGCGAGGCTGCAGCCAAGAAGGCGGCAGCCACACGCAGGCGGCGTGCCAAGGAGAAGGCTGAGGCCGAGGCTGCGGCGAAGCGCAAGGCTGCAGCCAAGAAGGCGGCAGCCACACGCAAGCGGCGAGCCGAGGAGAAGGCAGCGGCGAAGGCCGAAGCGGCGTTGAAGCGCAAGCGCAAGGCGACGGCCAAGAAGGCAGCAGCCACTCGGGCGCGCAAGGCTGAGGAGAAGGCTGCTGATGATGCGGCGGCCAAGCGCAAGGCCTCTGCCAAGAAGGCGGCTGCCACCCGCAAGCGCCGGACTGAGGAGAAGGCCGCCGCCGAGAAATGGGCTAAGCGCCAGGCGAAAGCCGCGGCCATGCGCAAGCAGGAGGCGGAAGCGGCTGATGCGGCGAAGCGAGCAGGCATCGCACAGGTCAAACTCATTCGCGCCGGTGATGCCGCTTCCAAGGGCAAGGCGAAGAAAATCCGTGACACTACAGCAAGATCGGCTGCCGCAGAACATATCGATGCTGACGATTCCAAGGCGAAGGTGATGCACGAGGCGGTGAAGTCGAAGGGTAGCTCCGATGATTCGAAGCGCAAGGCGGAGTTCCACCAGCAGTGGATCAACGGAAAGAATCCCAAGACCACCGAGGAGTTCACCTGGGTCAGGGAGTTCACCTCTGGATGAGCCAGTTAGTGTGCGCCATCTTCATCGAGTGCATCACTCTGTGAACTGTCATGCCGAGACGGAAGTACGGGCGACTGCGCAAGGTGGTCGAACTCCCTACAAAGGAGAACTGCTCCCGCTGTCGTTCCGGAAAACACTGCCCGATTCCTGATCATTCTGGCAATGCGGTGACGCCCAAGAAGGACTGGACAGGCCCGAAGCAACTCAAGAAGCGCCCAGGAAAGAAGAACCACAAGTGACCAGATGGATCAGGCAGGGTCCGCGATCTTGGCTTCCTCGAGGTTCGCGTCATCCTCCTCCTCTTCACGGCTGAGTTGCTCCCCCAGCTCGTTCGCCTGCGCACGATTGTAGACCTCGCGCAGCGTCGGGTCAGTGATATCGAGATAGACCCGAGTCGCAGTGATGTTCGTGTGTCCCATCAGCTTCTGGATGGAGACTATGTCAGCACCACCATTCAGAAGACCGGTGGCGAAGTTGTGTCTGAGCGTGTGTGGAGAGAGTCGTGAACGAGGTATGTCGGATTCGTCGGCCAGTTTGTCCATCAACTTCTGCACATTGCGTGAGGTGAGCCTGTTGCCGCGCGAGTTGACCATGAAAGCGTCGGGGTCGCACTTGCGTCTACCGTCGCGGTGCCGCCGCCAGCACTCTATCACCTTCGCACCCGATTCAGAGAACATCACTATCCTGTCCTTGTCCCCCTTACCTGAGGTGACTCGTGCTGACAGGGTGTGCACGTTGACATCCCGGTCGTCAAGCGCGCACAACTCGCTCACGCGCAGCCCGGTCTGCAGCAGTACGGTGACCACCACGTTCGCCAATGGATTCTCGGATCTCTTCGCCACCACGCGCAGTTGAGCGAGTTCGTCAGGCTCCAATGGTCGGGGGAGATGTTTCCCCTTCTTGGGGCGGACGATGTGGTCGGGCATGTGGAATCCCAACCACTTGAGCAGGTGGGTAGCGCCCGCTAGACGGGCGTTGACGGTCGATGGGGCGAGGTTGCTGAGCGATTGCATCCAGGCGTCGATGCGTCCGTTGTTGGGATCGATGCGGTTGTGCATGATCTGCACGTTCATGTGCTCGATGGCGGAACCGGACAGCCCCGGTTCACCGGGTAGTGTGGCCGAGGCCAGCCCCATGGCCGAGATGAGATAGGAGCGAACGGTGTGCTCGCTCTTGTTCTCCGCCTTCAACTGCTGCTTCCAGCTGTCCAACCACGGCAGGCTCGCAAGTCGCTGGACGCGTGAAGGAACGGTGGGTGGATGACCGACTATCGAGTCATCGAAACGGTGATTCTGCTGGCCTTGCCTGACCGCAGCCGCCCAAGGCGACGCACCACCGCTTTTTCGTTCCGTCATTTCGAACCTTCTTCTTCGACCGCGCTTTCAGCCACGCGGGGCTATCCCATCCCCTACCGGGGAACACGGCTCCAGAATGCATGATTATCAATGCTTCCCGGACCACCGATGATTATGCGTCCAACGCAGAGCGTTCGCTGATGTGCCGAACTCAGACGGTACTCTTACTCACCAGCTGGGGACTTCGTCGCGGCTCTCGTCGTACGGGTCGATTGCAGGCTCCACGGATGTTTCGGATTCCTCTTGCATCCACGGCCTCAGAAGTTCGCGGATTCGACTGAATTCTCCATAGCACACCAACTCGTCACCAGCGCGCAGCACGAACGTACGCCGTGGCCTCCAGACGTGCATCCCCTCGCGGGCGATGGCGAACACGACCTGCTCGGTGGGGTCTTGAAACACATCTCCGATCTGTCGTCCCGAAAGGCTCGGATGCCGGTTTACAGACAGGCTCAGAACACCATGGTTCGGCTTGCTGCGCAGCAACTGGTCGAGTTCCACATGACTGAACGCGTGGTTCTGCAACAGATGTTCGACAATCTTTCCAGCCACGTTGACTCCCGATGCCCGTTCGATGCCCTCCAATCCGGGTGACGAGTTCACCTCGAGCACGAGGGGGCCCGCTTCGGACTCCAGCAGGTCGACTCCGGCGATGTCCAGATCGAGCAGCCGCGCTGCCCTGCAGGCGATATCGACGTATTCCGATGACAGTTCGACCGGCTCGACTATTCCACCTCGATGGAAGTTGCTGCGGAATTCGCTACCGCGTGCTCGACGGCGCATCGCGGCGACCGCTTGGCCGCCGACGACCAGCACGCGCACGTCGCGCCCATGGCTCTCCTCGATGTACTGCTGCACCAGAACGTCGTGGCCCTCTGAGAGCATCTTGTAGGTCTTCTGTTCCGCCTGCTCTCTGGAGTGGATGAGATGGACACCGCTCCCCTGCGTGCCCTCGTTCACCTTGATCACCACCGGCATCCCACCGATCAATCGAATGGCTCGTTCCACATCCTGCCACGTACGCACGTAACAGGTGGTAGGGATTGGAATCCGATTGTGGCTGAGCAGTTGACCGGCATTCAGCTTGTCACGACTCTGCGTGATGCCCTTGCTGCTGTTGGCGACGTAGACTCCCTGGCGCTCGAACTGACGCACCAGAGCCACTCCGTGTCGGGTAATCGAGTATCCGATGCGCGGCAGCACCGCGTCGACTTCGACCGGCCACCCCTCGTTGAGGATGCGCACGTCCTCGTTGCCCACCGCGATGCTGAGTTTCATTGGATCGAGTACATCGACACTGCATCCGCGCGCGTTCGCTTCTTCCATCAAACGCTGCGTGCTGTATAGCCTGAGGCCGCGCGAAAGTATGGCCAGCCGCATCGTCATCCCGGCGTGCGTGCCCGGTCCCATTTTTGAGTCCTACGTTACCGTACTGCTCCAGAACCTGCTCGAATCTCTACGATAACGGCCTCACGTACCCGTGATGTGGGTCGGCGGCTTGAAAGGTTCAACCTGTCTGCCGGGAGCCATGCAGCCCGGTCCCTCAGGACCTCCCAGCGGACCGAGCGGCCCGCCGAAGTCGGTGTCGTCAGGTCCTCCGGGTAGCGGCCCCCCGAAGCGTCGTTCGTCAGGGCCACCTGGAAAGAATGGAGATGACGAAGGAGCGTTCTCGCAACTCGCTGAGCGTAATCTCACTCGGCAGCGTGAACTCGACCGGCGCGAACAGTCGAAGTCGTTGAAGCGGAATCGGAATCTCAAGCGATGGAATGTCGTGTTCATGGTCTGTCTTTTCATCATCTTCGGGGTGTTCGCATGGCTGCCAGTAACCTATGGTGACACCTCTGACAATCCACATGACAACTTCGAAGAGATTGACTTGCAGAAACTGCACAACCTGAACCATCCGATGACCTGGCAGCAGGACGAGATCGACATGATGGACAAGAAGATCTGGGATGGCGACGACCAGTTCTCAGGTTCCATCCAGCATGACCTGAACCTCTATGGATTCCCCATGGCCATCGATGGCATCACCACCGTGCCGCTGAAGATCACCTTGGTCTCCTATCGAGAAGATGGGCAGTCCACGAACTATCGCATCGGGATGTTCCCTACACGCTGTTCGCAGCTGCTCGGTGATTCGATTTCTGACCTGCCCGAAGAACTGCGCTACGTAGGAAGCGAGCCGCTGCTCATCGATGTCGCCACGACCATCGAGTTGAACGTGCCCGCTGGCCGTTACTGCTTCGTGTTCGAGTACATCGAACCGGTCAACGAGAATGGATGGAAGGCGACCGTGGACGCTAAAGTTCAGGCGAATTGGCCCCGTCCGCTGTTATCGCCTTTGATACTCATCTTCAGCATCCTCGCCGTGTTCGGGTTCATCGGTGCCCAGAGGGCAGGCAAGGCGTGGAAGGACGTGGCCCAGCCTGAACGTGCGGCTGCCCGTTCACTTGAGGATGAGGTGCTCGACGCCGCCGAGGAGGAGCGTGGCGACACCGCTGCTGAAGGGCCATCGACGGAGAGTGCAGAATCCGTGGATGAATCGCCTCCTTCTGGACCTCCAGTTGAACCACAGGTCGAACCACCATCTGGACCACCAGTGGGGGCGTCCTCGGGACTACCAGCCGGACCACCAGCCGGGGTGCCCGTGGAGGCCGCCGAGGAACCAGCAGCCGCTGAGCCGACAGCGGAGACGACCTCGACAGATACCGTGGACCCGAGCCAGTACACCGACGAGATGCTGCATGGATGGGGCTGGAACCAACAGCAGATCGAGGACTGGCGCGCTGAGCAGACGGGAGCGACCGAAGCCGCGCCCAAGGCCGCCCCGCCTGACTCGGAGTCAGTTGACCCGAGCGCGTACACCGACGAGATGCTCATTGGCTGGGGTTGGACTTCTGAGCAGATCGAAGAATGGCGCGCTGCCAACTGAGCACGGCCTCTTTGAGGCCGCACG
>Ga0310124_10000360_pt1 | contig 31152 bp, 28 predicted proteins | sample CB11b_AW_Bot5_MG_FD_203507 | JGI IMG/M metagenome (GOLD analysis project Ga0310124, IMG submission 203507) | Marine microbial communities from Western Arctic Ocean, Canada - CB11b_AW_Bot5 | ecosystem: Environmental > Aquatic > Marine > Oceanic | place: Canada: Western Arctic Ocean | collected...
AAAAGGCGCTCAGCGGTCGCGGGGTCGAACGGATACGGACTCAGGTTGGGATTGCCGAGCGGTGGATTGACTGGTCCCGTGGCACGCTCGCATTCGAAGCTGAGGAGTTGCCGGCAAATGGTCGGGACGTCCACGGCATACTGGAGGGCGCGCCGCACCCGGGCGTCCTGGATCGCATCCCCTCCCGGCTGCGCACGGGACTCTTCCGACAGGTTGAATCCCAAGTACATGCGCCGGGTCCCCGAGACCACCCGCACCTCTGCGCGCCCCGAGCTATTGATGGCATCGACCTGCTCGGGGACCACGTTCGTGATGATGTCCACATTTCCGGCGATCAGTTCCGCCGTCCGAGTGGACGCCTCGGGAATGATTCGCCACACGATCTGCTGGAAGGTCCCGGGGTCTCGAACCTTCTCTAGCACCACTTCCGACCCTCGGGTCCAGGACGCCAGACGATAGGAACCCGACCCGACGGGGCCCGATGCCGCTTCATCGAGTGTCATCCTCTCATAGCTGTCCTTGCAGTGAATGTAGACTTCGGTGAGCAGGCCGAATGCGATGGGATTCTTCCGTGCCAGATTGATCTTAACCCGAAGATCGTCGATCACTTCGGCACCCCGGAACGCGATGGCGGTGAGGACGAAACCGGGCGTATTGCCCGTGAAGCGGTTCTCTGGGTCGACCACCCGATTGAAGGTGTACGCCACATCTTCTGCTGTCAGGGGCTCGCCATCGTGACAGGTCAGCCCGTCGCGCAGGGTGTAGATATAGGCCGTCCCGTCGTCGGAGACCTCCATGGTGTGGGCGAGCTCCGGCAGGTGCTCTCCGTCAGGGTTCAGAGAGAAGAGGCTGCCGAAAATGTGCCGGGCAATGTTGGCGTTATCCCGGCTAGAGATCATCCCCGGCTCGAAGGTCGTGATGTCGGCGCTAAGTCCGACCACGATGGTGTCCGGTGATCGTTCAGAGCAGCCGGTGACCAGGACAACGGTCCCCAGGAATGCGGCGGTTTGGGCCAGGTGCGTTCGAAGTTTCATTGGCAAGTAGTCCTCTATTGTTCTTAGAGACTCACAGCCCCCTCGCCAGCGGAGGACCGAATGCAGGCCTCCACCATACGAAGAGAATTCAGATGATCAGTCCCCGGGCACGGGAGTGGTGCTTCGTCCCGGAGGTGGCTGACGAAATCCTGGAGAAGAGCTCGTGCATCGTCGACCCAGGGTTCCTCAGGGGCAAGAGGCACGGGGGTCAGCTCCGGGTCATCCCTCAACGCGTAGCTCAGCGATCCGAACATCTCCTCCTGCACGGCAATCCCGCGCTGACACTCGGTCCGCCACTCGAATCCCATGTGTTGCCAGTTCCCAGCCCACGTTCCCTGGTAGGTGACTTCGGTCCCGCCGGCGAAGGTGATGAGTGCACCGACATTGGCATCGCCCTCGTACATGGACCACGAGGGGTTGAAGGTTCGGGCCGAGATGCACACCGGCTCCACACCATAAACGAAGCGCATGAGGTCGAAGTGGTGAATCGCCTGCTCCCAGAGCATGGGTTGAGTCATGGTCAGTGGGTACTTGTTCAGTTTCGGGAGCTTCCCGTCTCGCCACCGCTCATACGTGAATCGGCCAAATTCCGGCTGACCCAGTCGCTCCGGAGAGAACAAATCCTTGAGCGCCCGAGTCACCTTGAGGTACCGAAAGTTGAGTCCCACAGCGAGCGGGACACCGGCCGCGGCCGCGGCCGTCACATGTGACTCAGCGGCAGCAACGCTGTCGGCGAGCGGCTTCTCCGCCAAGATGGCGAGGCCGGCGGCACACGCGGCAGCCACCTGCGCGTGTCGTCCACCCGGTGGCGTGCAGAGAAGAGAAACGTCCGCGTCCGTTCCCTCCGCCACCTCCTCCAACGATGGGCCACCTACGGCCCCAGGCGTCTCCGCCACAGCCTCAGCAAGTCGGTTTGGATCCGTCTCCACGAGCCCCACCAAACGACAGTCCGAGTGCTCTTCCAACACCTTCCGCCAAATGCGGGACCGGGCACCCAACCCAACCAGGATAAACCGGAGGGGAGTCACGCCCGTACCTCTCGAGCCAGGAGCACCCGCAGACCATCGTCCGGAGAAGTCCAGGCGAAATCGCGGAGCGCCGGGATGTCGCTAGGAACCATCGGTGGCTTGACCTGTCCAGTCGCCGAAGCTCTTACGGGATTTGGGCCGGAAAGCTGAGACGCGATGAGGGTGGCGAACGCAGAGTCGCTCAGTACGTGCGGACTCCCAAGATGGACAGGGCGTGCTGCGGCAGGACCATCCACGGTCCGCTCGAGCGCTGCCGCCAGGTCGGCGATGAAGGTCCAGTCGCGCCGGGGATCATCCGCTCGAACTGCGAGAGGGTGGCCTTCCCGGGCTGAATTCACCCAACCGGCCACCTGTGACACACCCAATCGGCTGGGTCGGGCCGCCTCACCGGGACCGAAGAGGTAGCCCAAACGCATTACATGGCCCGCCGTGTCCTTTTCGAGGGCCACCGGGACCAGCAACTCTCCCGCCCTCTTGGCTACGGCATAGGGAGACGCCCCTGTGGGCTGGTGGGCATCGGTGAGCCCTTCGTCGCCGTCCGAGAGTCCAAAGACTCCGGACGAGCTAAGAAAGACGAAGGCCGCCGGACGGGTCCGGGCGCTGTACTCCAAAACAGCCAGGAGAGGTCGGACATTCAGAGCGACATACGCCGCCGCTGTCACGCCGAGCGTCTCGGCGTCCGTAGTAGTCCACGCTGCGTGCACCACCAGGTCTACTCCTGGTACATCCGAGGGCACCCCATCGGCGAGTTCAGCGGTAACCTGACGGATACCATCGTCCTCCCATGCCGCGTCGAACGAACGGTCCAGGCCGATCACCTCCCAATCGAGCCTAGCGAAGCCCAGGGCCAGAGCGTTTCCAACGAAGCCACCCGCTCCGGTAACCAGCACCCGGCGCGGCTTCATTCCGGCCTCTCGGCGATGCTGGCCGGATCGAAGTCGGCAAGGGCATTGGCATGCTCGGAGACGAGGCGGACCGCCTGCTTTACGTCGTTGGCCTCCAGCACTTTCACGATGGGTGTGTGTGTTCCCGCGATGTCCGCCAGGTCGACTTCCAGATCGTTGCGAAGCGACATGATTTGATGAATACGCAGGTACAGCCCGGCCCATAGCTGCGCCAGTAGTTGATGATCGCAGAGAAGGATGAGGGTTCGGTGGAAGGCCCCGTCCGCCGCAATCAGAGCCTCTCGGTCGCCCGCCCCGGCCGCCTCTTCCATGGCCCTACAGGGTGCCCAAAGCGTGTCCACGGGGGTGCCGTTCTCCAGGATGCGGCGCACGGCCATCACCTCGAAGCGTTCTCGCATCTCGCAAATTTCAGCCACCTCTCGAACCGTCAGCGGCTTCACGCGTTTTCCCTTGTAGGCCGCGGTCTCTACCAGGCCATCATTCTCGAGGTCTTGGATCGCCTCTCGGATGGGCGCGCGGCTTACGTTCAGCTGTTCGGCCAGCGCGGTCTCCACTAGCGCAGCCCCCGGACGGAGCTTGCCCGTGACGATTGCGGAGCGGAGGCGCTCGGCGACCTGCACTCTAAGGGGCGTCTGCTCGATTGGGCCTAGCGACGACGCAACTTCCGACTGCGCACCCTCGAGCTCGTCGGATTCAGCCATCTGCGTGTGCTCGCGTGGCGAGGTCCACACCGGTTACCTCGAGCGAGGAGATACCAGCGAAGACGTCGTCCTCCTCCCCGCCCCGCCACATCAGGACGGCGAAGCTTGCCTCGGCATCGAGTACAGAAATCCCGGCGTGCCATGTCCCTGGGTGGTAGGCTACGCCCATGGTGCCCTGGAGGATGAAGGCAAGCGCGCCTGCGGTGTCAGGGGCCCCAGCCTCGTCGGCCGGCATGACGGTCACTAGGTAGCGTGATACCCCCATTGGAAGAAAGAGCTGGGAGGCATGGGGGTGGCGCTCGACCGTTTCCAAGCGGACGGGGAGCGTCGCGGGAGCCACCCGATTCAGGTGACACTGCTGCGAAAGACCGGGCACCGGCTCCAGCCACTGGCTGAACATCGACCGATCCCCCACTCCGGCCGGCGATTCGAGAAAGGCCCCGAACGGCGCAAATGCAGCCGGGTCCGGATCGCGAGCGACTAGGTGCATGCGCACCCCTCCGGGGGAGGCACCTGAGCACGCCAGTGAGCCGCGAGATCCCCACGCCGGCAGATCCACGTGTCGTCCCGATTCTCTATGTGTTCGATGAAAGCTCGGAGCCCCCCAATTCGACCGGGCTGCCCCAGGATGCGGGCGTGCATCCCTACGGACATCATCCGCGGGTGCACTGCGGCCTCGGAGGCGAGTTCCTCGAAGGCGTCGATGAGGAACTCTCCGAAGGCCCTCCCCGTCACGAGGGGGCCTCCCACGAGCTTCGCGTCGTTGGTTACCAGCGAGTACGGCACGACCAGGTGGGGCTGATCCGCCACCGAGACCCAGTAGGGGAGTTCGTCGTTGTAGGCGTCGCTGTCGTAGGTGAAGCCGCCGTGCTCGACGAGAAGCCGCCGCGTGACAGGGGACGGTGCGTAGCGGCAGTACCATCCTTCAGGAGCGCGGCCGACCAGTCGATGAATCGTATCGAACGCCCGGGTGATCTCATCTCGTTCCGTGGCCTCGTCGAGGAGGTAGTGCTCGATCCACCGCCTACCGTGACACACCACGTCCCAATCGCTGTCGGCGACAGCCTGGGCCGCGGCAGGATTGCGCTCGAGGGCAAGCGCCGCGGCGAACACGGTGAGCGGCAGTTCCCGGTCACGGAAGAGCCGGTATAACCGCCAGAACCCCACCCGACTTCCGTACTCGAACATGCTTTCCGCCCCGAGGTCCCTTTGGCCCACGGGCACCCGGGTCTGCGCCACCTCTGAAAGCGCCGCGTCGGAGCGTCCATCTCCATCCTCTAGGGAGTACTCCGACCCCTCTTCGTAATTCAGTACGAAATTTACGGCCACGCGTGCTCCACCCGGCCACCGGATATCCGGTGGGCTCGGGCCGTAGCCCACTAAGTCGCGTTGGGTCTCCACAATCAGTCTCGGGTCCCTTCGACTTTACAGAAGAAGCAACACCAGTCCCCGGTGGTGACGTTGGGGAGTGCCCGCAGCCCGAAGAACATCCCATCCGCCGGCGCCTCGAGTTGGGCGAGCGTGTCTCCGAACACATTTACGATCCGCGCAATCGGATCGCCCTTCGCCATCATGGTGAGGAACTCGACGCCCGGCTCCGGAATGAAGATCCCGGACGCAGGAGCTAGGAGCGCCTCCTGCTGACCCCGGTAGCGGGGTGACGGATACAGCGCCTCGCCAGGATACATCTCGTAGTGTCGTAGGATGTTGAGGATGCTGTCGGCCAGCTCACGACCCACGCGAGCGAACGCGGAGGGAGAGGTCGCGGAACGTCCACCAAGCTCCACGGTGATGCCGACCTTCCCGAGCTCCTTCATGTACGCCATGGGACTTCCCGACGGGTTGAAGGAGGACATGATGCACCCCCAACCCACGCCCATGGCCGTCGCTAACTCCACCGACTCGGGCCGCTCGTCCACGAAGATGGCCTTGTCGAGGAAGGAGTGGGATCCACCCGAATGAATGGAGATCTCCAGATCCGCGACAGGTCCCATGGCGGCCGCATGGGCGGCAGCCACGCGCTCGCTGAGGTAGCCGTCGGGGTTCCCCGGATAGATCCGGTTCATGTCGTAGGTGAAGGTGTCCGCCGGGTTGCCTCGCTGCGCCGCCTCGAAGGCCGGAACGTTCAGCACCGGGCAGAGGACGAGCGTCCCCGACAATTGTGCTGGGTCCACCTCCGCAAGCGCGATCTGGCAGGCCAACGGCCCCTCTGGCTCATCGCCGTGGATCGCCCCATTAACCCAGAAGCAGGGCCCCTCGTTGGCCCCATTGACGACCACGACGGGAATCTCGAGGGGGGTCCCCCCGGCAAGTTCGGTTACGGGAATCGCCCCACGGACAGCGGTCCCTGGCGCCGCGCTGGCGGTTCCTACGGTGATGGTACGGGTCGACGTCATCTCAAATCCCCTTGAAATCCTCGTATTCTTTCAACTGTTCGGTCGTGTAGACCTGCATGAACTCGATCTCGATGCCCCCCGCCTCGTCATCCAAAAAGGCGACCCACCCCTCAGGGTGCGGATGGGAGCCGTGGATCTGGCAGGCCTGGCAGATCCTGAGCTCTGCCCCCTGGGCTTTCGCGTGGTCTAGAGCCGCGTCGATGTCATCCACCTCGTAACAGATGTGGTGAAGACCTTCGGCGCCCCGCTCCGCGATCCACTTCGCGAACCGTCCCTCGGGGTCCATGGACTCGCAGAGCTGATACTCGATTCCCCCGAGATAAAAAAGCGCCACCCGGTTCTGCGACTTGGGGTAGACCTCGATGTCCGTCTCGGCGGGAACGTGCAGAAAACGGGCGTAGGACTTCAACGCCTTGGCGGCATCTCGCACAGCGAAGGCCATGTGCTTGATCCCGCGAACATTCGGATTATCTGATTTCATCGGTGCGTGTCCTGTCATGCGACGGAGGTTTCTTGGCGTATGGACGCGACCACTTGGGCCATGCGTTCCAGTGCTTCGTGGATGCGGGGAATGGGTTGAGTCAGGGATAGGCGCGCGTAGTCGTCCGTGTAGTCCCCGTAGATCAGTCCTGGAAAAATCATGACCTGCCCTTCGCGGAGGAGGCGCTCGCAGAACTCTGTGGCGCCGATACCGGTCTCCGCGACCTTCGCGTAGACGTAGAAGGCTCCTTGGGTTTCGGCGAACGGTATACCCAGGGAGGCGAGACCGTCGCAGAGCACCTTCCTGCGCTCGTCGTAGGTGCGGCGCATCTCCTCCACGCACTCCTGCGGACCTGTGAGTGCGGCAAGCGCGGCGTGCTGACTCACGGCGACGGTGGAGATCGCGAAGGCGTGGTGGATCTCGGCCAGCGCCGGCACGAGGTCAGAGGGGCCGGCAAAATAGCCGATCCGCCAACCGGTCATGGCGTAAGCCTTCGAGAACCCCGAAAGGGTGAAGGTACGGTCCTTCATGCCCGGGAGCGCTGCTACCGGCTGCACCGTATGGCCCTCGAATGTGATGCGAGCGTAGATCTCATCGGACACCACGAGCAGGTCATGCTCGCGAGCCACCTCGCAGATCCGGACTACCTCGTCCGGCGGAATCACAGTTCCGGTCGGATTGCCCGGGTTGATGAGAACCAGAACCTTGGACCGAGGCGTGATGTGTTCCCGAACGAGGTCGGCCGTGAGCGTGAAGTTCGTGGCACTCGTGGTCCGGATGTTCACCAGAGTGGCCTCGCTGAGCTCGGCCGCTTGGTGGTACGGGTTGTACCCCGGGCACGGAACGAGCAGCTCGTCTCCCGGGTCCAAAAGTCCGAGTGCAAGCACGAACATCGCCTGCTGCCCACCCGGGGTGACCACGACGTCTTCCGGAGCATAGCGAGCGCCCCCGTGGGCCTCGATATTCTCTACGATCGCCTGGCGAAGCTCGGGAATTCCCAGTGGATGCGTGTAGTGAGTGGCCCCCGACGCCAACGCCTCCTGACCCGCGCGGATGATATGATCGGGCGTGTCTAGATCAGGGTCGCCACGGCCAAGTTTGATCACATCAGTCAGGCCCCCGGCTATGTCCATCATCCGGGTGACAATGTGGGCGTCCTTCAGCTTGACGCGTTTGGCGAGGCGACTTCGCCCTTGGGACACTCCGGTTTCAGAGTCCATAAATATCCGAGTACTTCTGCGTGAGGTGTTCAATATAGAAGCTGGGGTCGAGTCCCTGTCCCGTCGCCATCTCCAGCAGCTGATCTCGTGAGTATCGCCGACCGTGGCGGTGAATGTGCTCGGTCATCCACTCTCTCAGAGGCAGGTAATCCGCTGAAGACAATCCTTCCCGCACCCGGGTGTCTTTCGTAGCGGAATGGAATAGCTGCCCCGCCATGACATTGCCGATGGTGTAGTTGCAGAAAGTGCCCACCTGGCCCGACGACCAGTGGACGTCCTGAAGCACACCAAGTCGATCATTCGGAACATCTACGCCCAAGTACTCCTTCATCTTAGCTCCCCACATCTCAGGCAGATCCGCAACGCTGAGACTCCCATCGATGAGCGCTGCCTCGATATCCACACGGAGCATGATGTGGAAGTCGTAGGTCAACTCGTCGGACTCCACTCTTATGAGCCCTGGCTCGACCCTGTTCACCGCCCGCCAGAAGGTCTCGGCATCGATCCCCGCCAGCTGTTCGGGGAAGGCGTCGTGGAGTTCCCCATAATTCAGATCCCAGAACTCACGGCTCCTTCCTACGTGGTTTTCGAAGAGGCGAGACTGGCTCTCATGGGCCCCAAAACTCACTCCACCCACCGCGTAAAGTCCGACGAGGTCAGTGGCCAGCGGCGTGCGGGTGTAGGCAGGGTCGCAGAACTGCTCGTAGAGACCGTGCCCCGTCTCGTGGAGGGTGCCGAAGAGGCTCTTGGGCATCCACTCGTCGTTGACGCGCGTGGTGATCCGGACGTCGTTGCGGGTGAAGGAGATCTCGAAGGGGTGGACGGTCAGGTCCAATCGCCCCCGATCTGTATCGTAGCCGAGCTTCTTAGCCATTTTAAGGGCGAAGGCAAGCTGCGACTCCACCGCGAAGGGGCGTTGGAGGAAGTCAACCCTCGGCGCCTCCTTTTCGCTGATAGCCTTCAGCAGGGGGAGGAGTCCTTCCCTGAGTGAAGCGAAGAGCGGCTGAAGGGAGGCGACGGTCTCGCCCGGCTCAAATCTGTACATGAGGGCGTCATACGGATGCTCTTCATACCCAATGCATTCCGCCATCTCCCGGTTCAGGGCGAGGGTCTCTTCAAGAACCGGAGCGAAGGACGCGAAGTCGCTGTCCTCCCGTGCCTTCACCCACACCACCTGCCCCATGGCACCCACCTCGGCACGTTTGTGGACCAGAGCTGCCGGAATGCGAAGGTGATAGTCGATGGCCTCCCTGACCTGCGTGCAGATCGTGCGTTCGACACTGCTTGCGTCGAGATTAGCGGTCTCGGCTTCGGCCTTCTCCAAGAGACGGCGGGTGTCGTCCGCGACCAGGCGGTCGCGAGCGAGCACGGTCAGCGTGGCGAGCTGCTTCGCGCGTGTGGCAGCCCCACCGGAGGGCATCATCGTCCTCGAGTCCCAACTGAGCATCGACTCGGCGCAGAGGATGTCGTTGACCTCTCCCATACGCTCTAGGAACGCTTTGTATCCCATGCTGTGGCCTCTTTTTCCCAAGATGGGGCCCGATTTGCACCGGAGCCTCGGGTACCGTAGTCTGTATGTTGTCGACAATTGACAGGCGACTGAGCAACCTGCCCTCCGTCGACCGGGCTTGTCAAGCAGGTGCCTCGACACCCGTCACGTAGGTTGCTTCAGCGCTCCGGAGGTGTATGAACGAAGAGCTTCGGTGGAACTTCGACGAACTCGTGGACATGGCGGTGACCGGGCAGGTGAGTCAGCCCGCGATGCGTCGCGGCGGATACGTCCACTGGCCCGATGGCGTCGGTGTCATCCTTCCCGGCATGCACGGGATCACCTATAACGCGCGGGTGGGCGACCGGGCCTTTGGTTGGGCTGGGGACCACGTAGAGCCAGGGGTTTCCATAGCCAACCCGGACGAACAGGCCGACTACGCCCTGCACTATTTGAGCTGCATCGGGAACGAGGCCGAGGTCGTGACAGGCCTAGCTCGGGGTGCCCGCGGCGTGGTTACGGGCGAGCATGCCCGTCTTCTCGTTGATTTTCCCCCCGAAGTCCTCGAGGAGATGACCATCGGCGACACCGTCCAGGTCCGGACCCGGGGTCGCGGACTTCGGCTGCTGAGCCATCCCGCCCTCGAATTCAAGCAGACCAGCCCTTTTCTTGCCCGGGCGCTGGCACTCGAGACTCAGGGCAATAAGGTGACGTGTCCCGTGGCCATGGAGCTCCCGCCCCGCATCATGGGCTCAGGTGCCGAACTCAACGCCGAGTTCGTAGACCAGGACCTCATGTCTGGAGACCGAGCCCTGATGGCGGAACTCGGTATTGATCAGATGCGCCTTGGGGACCTGATCGGCATCCGGAACGTCGACCATCGTTTCGGCCGCTCCTACCGAGATGGGTGGGTGGCCATCTGCCTCTGCATCCACGGAGACTCGGTCATGACAGGCCACGGACCCGGAATCCTTACCCTCATCACCGGTCCGGCCGACCTCCTGGACTTTCATATCGAACCCGAAACGAACATAGCCCACTCCCTCGGCATCCGGGGTTCGGCATGACCCAACAGAATTCGATCGCCACCAACGAAGTCGATCTCATTGCGGTCTCCGTGGCTGGGGTCGTTGCACACCCCGCCTTCCCGGGATTGCCCGCTGAGCCCTATCGGCTGGCAAACGACGGCACGCCCTTTCTGCTCCCCACCTACGGGGGCATCGTCTACAACGTCTCGACGGGAGATCGAGCCTTCGGGTGGGCAGCAGACTGCATCCATCCGGGCGTGAGCATCTACCAGCCCGACGACAACCAGAACCGGGGGTTAAACGTCTTCGCCTGTGTTGGGAATCGAGCCCGTGTCGTGACCGGCGGGGCCGCAGGGACGACGGGGGTGGTCACCGGCAAGTCCGGACGCTTCTCCGAGCAGGTCATCGTACACATCGCTCCCGAGGCCAGGACCCGTATGGCCGTGGGGGACCAAGTGCTGATCCGAGCCGAGGGTGTGGGCCTGAGCCTCACGCATCACCCCGGAGTCACGCTCAAGGGGATTTCGCCGGGACTATTGGCCGCGCTGCCGGTTCGTGAGGAAGAGGGACATGTCGCCTTCGGCGTGACCGCGCAAATCCCCGCGCACCTCGTCGGCGCCGGGCTCGGCCTGACCTCTGAAGGCGGAAGCCTACACATGCAGTCCACCGACAGGGAGCTGTTGGCGGAGCTGCGACTAGATCAACTACGCCTCGGCGATCTGGTGGCGCTGGAAGACACCGACAGCCGTTACAACCACGGATACCTACGTGGCGCGCGCGCGATCGGCGTGGTCGCCTCCACCGATGGTCCCCGAGCCGGTTACGGACCGGGAATCGCCATCCTCATGACCGCTCCCGCCGGGCAACTCGGGAGCTTCGAGTCGCCTGAAGCCAACCTCGTCCAACTTCTGGATCTGGAAGACTGACGCCGTGATTCCTATGACCGCGGTGACCGGAGAGAGCCTCGGCGTGTTCGTTGTCGAAGTCCTTCGGGCGATGGGACTCCCTGAGGAGGAGGCCAAGATCTTTGGTGGTGCCCTTCTCTTCTCCGAACTCCGCTTCCACCCCGGCCACGGCCAGGGGGTCAAGAAGCTGAGGCGCTACGGCGAGCGGTTCGCACGAGGGCTCGTGGACCCCTCCGCGCCGTGGGAACCGGTAAAGGAGAGCCCCGCGCTGGCCTTGGTCGATGCCCACAACGGAATCGGCACGGTCGCCGCCGCCCGAGGCATGCGCCTGGCCATCGAGAAGGCCAAGGTGTGCGGAATCGGACAGGTAGTGGTCCGGAATTCCACACACTTCGGCTCAAGTGCCGTACATGCATGCCTGGCAGCAGACGAGGGATGCATAGGCATCGCCCTCACCAACGCCGGGCCCGAGATGGCACCATGGGGTGCACGGGAAGGTGCCGTGGGCACGAATCCTTGGGGAATCGCCGCACCCACCGGACTCGGGTTCCCAGCAGTGCTCGACATCGCCCTTACTACGGCCGGAAAGGGCATGATGACCTGGAATGCCCAAGAGGGGCGCTCCATGCCGCTGGACTGGGCGCTGACGCCAGAGGGAGAAGAGACGGACGATCCGAGCGCCGCCATGGCCGGGGCTCTGCTGGGTATCGGACGTTACAAAGGATATGGGCTGGCGTTTATGACCGACGTCCTCACCGGTGTCATCGCCGGAGGCGGGTACGGTCTCACGCCCTACTCCGTCGAGGGGAAAATGGACGTGAGTCACACACTGATCGCCCTCGATATCGATTGGTTCATGCCGCTCGAGGAATTCCGGAAACGGATGGACGACTTCGCGTCGATGGTAAAGTCCAGAGCCCTTCGACCGGGCTTCGATGAAATCCTCATCCCTGGGGAGCAGGAAGCTAGACGCGTGGCCCGAAAGTCCGCGGCCGGAGTCCCTTTGGAGAACGGAGCACTCGACGACCTCCGAGATCTGGGAGCAGAACTCGGCGTCGCCGCGGAAATCGTCGTCGTGGGCCCGTGGGAGGACGCAACGCTTTGAAGCCCCTTCCCTCTTCCTTCTACGAAAACGTCCGCCAGAGACTGCGGGAGCGGGCCCAAGGAGACCGACTCGACGGGCTTCTGCTGCTAGGAGCCGGGAATGTTGGGTACGCGACGGGCTGGCACTTCTCCGTGAACGAGCGCCCTATGGGACTCTGGCTCCCGGTGGATGGCGCAGCGCTTCTCCTCGTGCCTCATCTGGAGCTTGAGAACGCCATGGTGGTGCCCGGGGTTGAGGTACGTACCTACGAGGAGTTCCCTGGTGAGCGTCCCCCAGTCCTCTGTATGATCGAGGAGGCAGGTGCGATGCAGATCGCAGTGGACACGTTGGACGCCAACCTCCTTGCGCCGGCACGGGCAAGCCTCACTCGACTGGACCTCGTTGACCACGCGAAGCCAGAGCGCGCGGTCAAAAACGGCGCAGAGCTTGGGTTAATACGTGAGGCTGCGCGTTTCGCCGATATGGTCCTAGAGCGACTCCTCGCGGTGGGGGGAGACATCATCCAACAAGGCGGGACGGAGGAGGACCTGCTCGGGGACTGCACCGGGCATGTAAGGAAGCTCCTTTCGGCGACCCACGGGGAAGCCTTCCAGGGAACGCAAACACGTATCACGGCATCGGTCCACTCCGGCTCGCGAGCCGCCCTGCCGCACGGCTCCGTGACGGCCCGCCGCCCTCTTCCCGGAGACCCCATCGTGGCTGGAATCGGGTGCAGCCTCGGGGGCTACCATGCCGAGAGCGGGGCGACCCTCGTGCTAGGAGAGATTCACCCCGAGCAACGGCGGGTGATGGAGGCTATGGCCGAGGCTGGCGCTGCCACGGTCCACGCGCTCGAGCGGGGTTGGACATGCTCCAAGGTGAACGAGGCCGCGCTCGCCCCCATTCGGGGTGCTGGGTTGGCGGACTCGATTCGCCACCGAATCGGCCACGGAATGGGCGTTGAGGGGCACGAGGCGCCTTGGCTCGCACCCGGTGACCACACCCCCACCGCCCCAGGCATGGTCTTCTCGTGTGAGCCCGGCGTGTACCGCCCGGGTTTGGACGGATGGCGTACCATTGATACCCTCGTGGTCGGTCATGAAATGGTTGAGCTGGCGAGCCGCTTCCAGACCCGCCACCCTCTCGAGACCCGCACCCTTTCCTGCTGAGGAGCCTGTTGTATGCCCGAACCCGCCGCCTGGCGTTATCAGAAAATCACCAAGCCCATGTTCGACCTTCCGACCCCGCACCTAGTGCTCACGGGACGGGTGCTGACCATGGTGGGTGACGTCATCGAAGACGGATACGTGGAGCTACTGGAGGGCAAGATCGCGGCGGTGGGTCCCCGGGCCGACTTGGAGGCGGGGTCCGCATTAGTGGAGGAGACCGGTGGTACCCTGATGCCGGGCCTCATCAATAGCCACGCGCACCTGAATTGGGACGGCATTCACGATCTCGCTCGCCAATCGATGGACGACCCTCGTCCGATCTCGGCGTTCAAGGCAGCCGGAAACATGCTAAAGAGCTTACGAGCCGGCGTCACGATGGTCCGAGACCTAGGGTTCCACGAGATGAACCTTTTCTCCAAGCAGGCAGTGGAACAGGGGATTTTTCCGGGACCGAGACTGAAGGTCTGCGGGGCTGCCATCATCCAGACGGGAGGGCATACCTACTGGGTCTGCAAGGAGGCCAGCGGTGCGGACGAGATGCGCCGGGCGGTTCGGGAACAGGTCAAAGGAGGAGCAGACCTCATCAAGATCATGGCTTGCCACGACACCCTCGAGTTCACCGACGAGGAGCTGCACGCCGTCATCGACGAGGCACATCGCAACGGCCTTCCCATTACCGCGCACGCCACCTACGACGCCTGCATTGAGCGGGTAGCCCGCTTCGGGGTGGACTGCATTGAGCACGGAGGGTCCATGTCGGACGCCACCGTGGCACTACTCCTGGAGAAAGAGATCCCAGTGGTCACGACCTTCGCGCCCCTCGTACAGCAGAGCCAACCCGACATCGCGCGCCGCTTCGGGATTCCGGAGTGGAAAATCGAAGAACGACAAAAGGCGGTGGCCAACCCGGATCGGTATGAGGGGCTGGTGAAGGCTGCCCGCGCAGGTGTCTCCATCGTCTTCGGGACCGACGCAGGGAGTCCGGCGGTCGAGCATGACGTCATTGCACCGGAACTCGCCCATATGGTGAAGGTCGGAGTGTGCACCGACAATATGGATGCCCTGGCGTCCATCACCGTTCGTGCAGCCCGGCTCTCGAAGATGGATCACTTAGTGGGTACGCTTGAGGTCGGGAAGGCGGCCGACCTCATCGTGGTCGATGGCCGTCCGGACCACGATCTGAGCAACCTAGAGCGCGTAACAACGACCTTCGTCGGTGGCCGGAGAATGTACGGATGAGCCTCCTCACAGATCGCCTGGCCCCCCGTATCCTCGAAGAAGACGGTGCCTTCCGGACCCGGATGCTCGGTATCGCCGCTGGCCTAACCGACGTTATCGCTCTGGGACGAGGTGACCCGGACTTCCACACGCCGGTCCACATCGTGACGGCCGCCAAAGCGGCACTCGACGCCAACCAGCATCACTACACCGGCCCCACAGGAATCCCGGAGCTTCGCGATGCGATCGCCGCGGACCTCACCTCCGAGTACGGGCTCGATTACGGGTCCGATGAGATCGTGGTCACAGCCGGCGCCCAAGAGGCCATCATGCTCACCATGCTGGGTCTCTGTTCACCCAGAGACGAGGTGCTCATTACGAGTCCCCGGTTCACGACCTACGACACGGCGGTCCATCTCTGTGGAGGCACACCCGTACCCGTCCCCACCTTCGAACGGGACGACTTCGCCCTAGATGTGGCAGAAATCGAGAAACGGATCACCCCTCGCACCAAGATGTTCGTGCTGGTGTCCCCCAACAATCCGACCGGAGCCGTGACACCTCCGGCGGCGATCCGGGCGATCGCCGACCTGGCCATAAGGCACGACCTCATCATCGTGGCCGACGAGATTTACGGGCGGATGATCTATACGCCGAATGAGCATCTCTCCATCGCCACGCTTCCCGGCATGCGCGAGAGAACGATCACGCTCAACGGCTTCTCCAAGACATACGCCATGACCGGATGGCGGATCGGGTACCTCGCCGCCCCCGCCGACTTGGTGGAGGCGTTGACCGAACCGCGGCACACCCTCTCAATCAACAGCTGCACCATCAGCCAGCACGCCGCACTGGCGGCGCTCACCGGTCCGCAGGAACCCATCGATGCGATGATGGAGACATACGGCGAGCGCCGGAGCTGGCTCATGCCCGCTCTGACCGAGGCTGGCTTCACCTACGGCCACCCCGGAGGAGCCTTCTACATCTACACGAACGTCTCATCTTCGGGGCTCACGGCCCCCGACTTTTGCCTGCGCCTCCTCCAGGAGGCGGGCGTGATGGTCTTCCCGGGCACCATGTTCGGGGACGACAGCACCGACTATATCCGAATCAGCTATCTCCAGCCGCTCCCGATGATCCAGGAGGCGGTTGAACGCATCGCCTCCTTCACCTCCCGCGTCAGAACCGCCTCATGAGCACGCCCGAATCGAAGGACCCCTTCATCGGCATCCAAGTGAGTCCTATCAGTTTCGTAGACGAGGGCGTAGACACGGTTCTGGACACGCTGCAGAACCGGGTCGGCGTCAACGTCCTGATGCTGGGCACCGTGAGCTGGCTGGGACTCAAGTCCGGTCGTTCGATCAGTCACGAAGTCGACGGGTGGCCCGATCACGGCGTCCCGGAACCGTACCAGATGCGGGGCGGGGCCTACTTCGACCCGGACCCCCGGTACTACACCGATACGTTCATGGCTGACTTCAGGAGCCAGGATCCCGAGTTCGAGGGTCGCGACATCCTGAAGATGGTCATTCCCGAGGCACACGCCCGCGGCATGAAGGTCTACATCGAGCTGATGGAGCCCTTCTTCAAGTATGCCGGGCACGGATCGGCCGGAACGGTTGAGACCCCTAAGCTGGCCCAGGCCATGGAGGTGGACCTCTTCGGTCGTCTAGGTTCTGAGCCCTCGACCTCGCATCCCGAGTACCGACGCTGGATCCACTCCATGATCGAGGACCAGGTGCGGAACCACCCGATCGATGGCGTGATGTGGTGCAACGAGAGGAATTCCCCGCTCGATACGCTGATTCAGGGAGGCGCACCAGGCGACTTCTCCGAAGCGGCGCGCCGTGAGGCCGTGGAGCGTGGCATTAATGTGGAGGCGTGCCGGCAGGCCCTTCTCCGTCTCTACGATTTCATGCAGGAAGCAGCGGCGGGAAAGACCTTCACGGACGGCCCGCTGATAACCTTCCTCCGCGTACTCCTGGATAACCCCGAAGCCCTCGTCTGGGAAAAGTTTTGGCTTGAGCGGAACAAGGACCTAGACCGGGAACTCTACGGCCTGGTGAAGTGGTGCAGGCCGGACCTTCCGTTCGGGCTGAACGTGTGGAACCGCAATCACTTCAACCCGATCCGCCGCGCGCAGTGGCCCTGGGCCGAACAGACGCGCTACGCCGACTTCGTGAAGCCCATCACCTACCAACATCAGGCAGGTGAAATCTGGGCCAAAGAACTCTCGTTCTTTCGAAAGACGATTCTGCGGGACTTCGAACCCGACGAGGCCACCCGGGCGCTGTTTCGGATCCTTGGACTGAACGAGGCCCCGTTCGAGGAACTGGTATCCACTGGAATGGACCCTGACAGCTACGTCCACGGCCAGTGCGCGGATGCCGTGCGGGGCGTGGATGGACAGGCAAACGTCTATATGGGTATCGGGGTGGACGCCCCACGGATGCGCCCCGAGGTCGCGAAATGCTCGCAGGACATCGTGTACCGCTCGGTGATGGCCACCTACCGGGCCGGTGGGGAAGGGGTGGTCTTAGCTCCGAACTACGCCTCCATGCACCTGACCCACCTAGATGGCGTGGCCCAGGCCCTCGAGGAACTAGGACTGAAGTGAGCGTCGAACGACCAACCGGGTCCATGAACTCGCCACCCTTGTTGGAGGTGCGCGACCTCCAGACAAGCTTCATCCTCGGCGGACGTACGCCGATGGTCGCTGTAGATGGGGTCGGATTTACGGTGGACCATGGAGAGACACTCGCTGTCGTTGGCGAGAGCGGGTCGGGCAAGTCGGTGACGGCGCTCTCCATCATGCGCCTGCTTCCGCCCAGGGTGGGACAGATCACCGGAGGATCGATCCGGCTCGGAGACCGAGAAATCACCGCGCTATCTGAGGAAGAGATGCGCGCCATTCGCGGCCAGGAGATCGGGATGATCTTCCAGGAGCCGATGACGAGCCTAAACCCGGTGCACACCGTGGGCGTACAGATCGCCGAAGTGCTCATCGAACACGAAGGGCTCTCTGCCCCGGAGGCCCGGGAGCGGGCTATCGCCCTGATCGAGACCGTCGGCATTTCGGAGCCGATGCGGCGCGTCGACAACTATCCCCACGAGATGTCGGGAGGAATGCGCCAGCGCGCCATGATCGCCATGGCGCTGGCGTGTCGTCCGAGTATCCTCATCGCCGACGAGCCGACGACCGCTCTCGACGTCACCATCCAGGCTCAAATCTTGGATCTCATGGAAGAGCTCCAGGCCCGGCTCGGGATGGCGATCATCTTCATTACGCACGACTTGGGCGTAGTGGCTCAGATGGCAAAGCGGGTCGTGGTCATGTACGCCGGACAAGTCGTGGAGGCCGGTCCAGTGGCGGAGATCTTCAGCAACCCCAAAATGCCGTACACCGCCGGACTCATAGCATCGATTCCCCGGCTGGGCAGCTCGGGACGGGGCCAACGCCTCCGAACCATTCCCGGGCACGTCCCCTCGCTGTCGGAACGTCCGTCCGGTTGCCGATTCTCCACCCGATGCCCCCACGTGCAGCCTGACTGCAGATCGGGGTCCCCCCCCCTTGAACAGGTCTCCGACGGACACGAGGTGCGGTGCCTGCGTTGGCGTGATCTGGACCTGACTTCGGAAGGTGCTTCGTGACGGACGACATTCTTCGCGTGGAGGGTCTCGTGAAGCGCTTCCCCATTCGAGGAGGCACGCTCAATCGCGTGGTCGATCATGTCCAGGCAGTGAATGGCGTGTCCTTCACCGTGCGCCGCGGAGAGGTTCTCGGGCTCGTGGGTGAGAGCGGTTCAGGGAAGACTACCGTGGGCCGCCTCGTGCTACGGCTCGCGGAGGCGACCGCGGGTAAGGTGATCTTCGACGGGACGAACCTCCTAGAACTGTCGAAAAGAGACATGCGGCTCTTCCGGAAGCGAATGCAGATCATCTTCCAGGATCCCTACGCGAGCCTGAACCCACGGGAGAAGGTTCGGACAGTCCTCGGACACGCGCTGGCATTGCACCGCATTGGTACGCCCGAGAGCAGGAGCGAGCGTACCGTAGAACTCATGCGCAAGGTAGGGCTCTCTCCCGCCCAATTGGACCGATTTCCCCACGAATTCTCCGGCGGGCAGCGCCAGAGAGTCGGAATCGCTCGAGCTTTGGCGGTAAACCCCGAGTTCTTGGTGGCGGACGAGCCGGTCTCAGCGCTCGATGTGTCCATCCAGGCCCAAGTGATCAACCTCCTGAGTGATCTCAAGGATGAGCTGGACCTAACCATGCTCTTCATTGCCCACGACCTGGCAGTGGTGGAGCACATATGCGATCGGGTAGCCGTGATGTACCTCGGCAAAATCATGGAGATCGCGCCCTCCGGGGCCCTGTACGACAAGCCGAATCATCCGTATACCGAGGCGCTCCTCTCGGCGATCCCGGTGCCGGAGCCCGGCCGCACTCGGAAGAGGACCGTCCTGACCGGGGACATCCCCAGCGCGATCAACCCTCCCTCCGGATGCGTCTTTCGGAGTAGATGTCCGCGTGCGAAGGCCATCTGCGCACAAGAGACGCCCGAACTGAAGCCGGTCGGCCCGGACCACTTCAGCGCCTGCCACCTAACGACCTGAGTAGGGCACCCACCCCACAACGCCATGCCATACGCCCGCACCACCACTGGAGCACACGTCGCCACCGAGTTCGTCGCTCTGTACCGACACCAGCTAGAAGGAGATTGTCAGTCGCGATTCAAGAGCTGAATGCCCTGATACCCAATAGGGTGGCAGAAGAGCTACCCAAGATCCAGCAACTAGTAGATTCCTTTACCTCTTAGTGGTGGCGGTGAAATGGGGGGGTATCCCAAACTCGAAAAGCCCCGCCGCAGTACGGGAAACGAGACGTTCCGAGCGATTCAGAAACGCCTGGATCTAAGCCAAAGACCGGTGTCCTGCCATTAGACGACAGGCCATGAGTACGTGTGTCTCACCGCTGTCGGACGCGCGGGTCCGAGCCAGCGCATCAATCCTACCCGAGCCTTCACGTGCATTCAAGCCACCCGTGCGTTGGACTCACATCCGAGGTTCAGGTTGTGGCTGTGACGCAAGGGCTTCGACAACCTTGAAGTGGACGTCTTCCCTTCCCACAGCGAGACCTTCGCCGGCCGACTCGGCGGCTGCCCGGCCCGGGAAAATGCCGTATAGCGCCGCCCCGCTCCCAGTCAGTCGTGCGACGGCGGCGCCTTCCGCAGCGATCGCATCCCGGATCTCCCCGAGCCTCGGATGACGCCGGAAGACCGACCGTTCGAAGTCGTTGACCGCGTGCTCCGCCAACCACTGGGATCGTCCGACTTCGTGAGGATCCAGTGTCGACGGACTCCGTGGAGCGAAGGGCGGGAGTTCACGGTAGGCGAGGGCGGTGGAGACGCTGACCCGAGGAAGTGCGAGCACTATCTGCCCGTCCTCCAAGGCCGGAACGGGCGTCAACCTCTCTCCCCTCCCCCACGCAAGCGCTGCCCCAGCTCCCAGGGCGAAAAAGGGCACGTCGGACCCCAGATCACCGGCGAGCTCGAGGAGTCCGGCCTCGGAAAGAGGATTCCCGAGAAGGACGTTGAGGGCCCGGAGCGTGGCCCCCGCATCCGAAGAGCCGCCTCCCAAGCCGGCTCCAACCGGAATGTTCTTCGTGAGCTGGATCCGTACACCGGCTTTGGAATCAACACACTCGAGCAACGCGCGCGCCGCTCGATAGGCCAGATTCTCCTTCTCGGGACCCACGGCTGGCCCCATCACATCAACCGAAACGCCCCCATCGGTACGGTCCAGGTGCAACTCGTCGTAGAGTCCAACCGCCGCGAACAGGGTCTCGATCTGATGGTACCCCGTATCCTCCTTGGCTAGGATTCGGAGGAAGAGATTGATCTTCGCCGGCGCACGGACGAAGACGGACCGGAACTCAGGCACGATCCCCCTCTTCAACTCCGGAAACTTCAAGGTCCGTAACTGTATCCCGACCGCCCGTAGAACCCGCCTCGCTGGCCTCGGCATCCCTCCCGACCGGTTCGTCGAAGATCTCCCTACTCCCGCGAAGATCGCTCACCGAGAAACCCAGGCGCCACGCGTAGTAGAGTCCGATGATGGTGATCGGGAAGAAGCCCCCGAGGTGATACCCGAACGAGAAGGCCAGGGCGGTCGGCTCCGCGATACCATAAACTCCACTCAGAGCGAAATCTGTGCCGAGCTGGAACGTTCCGAAAAAGCCAGGTGCCGCCGGGATGGCGACCGCGAATCCTACCACAGCCATCGTGAATGCCGTGGCCTCGAACCCCAGATCGATACCGAACGCCTTGAAGCCGAGCCAAAACGAGAACGTGTGCCAAATCCAAAAGCCGTAGCTCCACAAGACGGCCTTCGTAAGCAGCACCGGGTGCCGGAGAACCTTCAACGCCTGGAGGAACGTCTCCAGCGCGGACACGATCCGAGGTCCTAACTCGCCTGGAAGCCGTCGACAGAGTCTTTCGACCGCACGTACCAGGGGTTCGGGAAAGATCAAGATCGCCATCAAGCCCGTCAGGAAAACCGCGAGCATCCCGAAAGTCCATTGCAGTATGGCGCCCACCGGTCCGCTCAGGAGTCCTTCCGCCCCTGGAAACGAAGGCAGAGCCATGGGCACCAAGAAAAGAGACACGAGAACGATGGAGTCGAGGAAACGTTCGACCACCAGGCTACCGATAGCACCCGAAACCGGAATGGGCTCGGCTCGGCTCAGAGCGAATGCCCGCGCGAGCTCCCCAAGACGTGCCGGGAAGGTGTTGTTTACCGCGAAGCCGATACTGATACTGGCGAACCTCGAACGAAGTCGGGTGTCGGCTTTCAGAGAGGACAGGAGGATTTTCCACCGCAAGGCCCGGATGAAATAGCCCGCCGTGCCGACGAACACAGAGGCGATGAAATACCAGGGATTGGCGCTGGAGATCTGGGCGACGATCTCAAAGGGATCCTCGCCGCGCAGAACCCACCAAATGAAGAACCCGCTGACCGCGATGCCAACGACGGCTTTCCAACTCACCCTCAAGTCGCGTCATCTCCGCTCCGCGCCGCCGCGATCAGATCACCCATCTCTCGCACTGCCCGCTCCAAACCGACGAAGACGGCCCGCGCAATGACGGAATGACCGATGTTCAGCTCCTCGATCAGTCGAATTCGAGCTACGGGCGTCACATTCTCATAGGTGAGGCCGTGACCGGCGTGCACCGCCAAACCCAGATCCGCACCTCTCTCCGAAGCAGCCGATAACCGCTCTAGCTGAGCCGTCTGGGCCGCCCCGGCGAGCGCATTGGCATACTCTCCCGTATGCAATTCCACGGCATCCACGCCGAGCTCGGCCGAAATCCGGAGAGCATCGTCGTCCGGATCGATGAAGAGTGACGTCCTGATCCCGGCCTGCGAGAGACGCTCGACCGCCTTACCCGTCGCCGACCGCACGCCGTCGTTCGTCAGCGCCAGTCCTCCCTCGGTCGTCACCTCCTCTCGCTTTTCAGGAACCAGCGTCGCCTGCATCGGCGCGAGCTCGCACGCGATGTCGAGCACATCCGTCGCTGCCGCCAACTCTAGGTTGATTCCCGTGCGAGCCGTTTCCATCAAGAGTCGCACGTCTCGGTCACTCACATGCCTGCGATCCTCCCGGAGATGGACCGTCAACCCGTGGGCTCCAGCGAGCTCCACGAGAACCGCGGCGCGCACGGGGTCTGGCTCGTCGGTCCGCCGCGCCTCCCGTACCGTCGCCACGTGGTCGATATTGACGAAAAACCTCATTCTTCGACCTCAAGTCGTTGTTCAACCGAGTGCATTGAGTTCTCTCCGATCCGCTGGGGCCCTACGGCCCACGTGAGAGCCACGGCGCCAACGCCAAGACGGCGGAAGATAGTCAGATCTGAGCCCGACCGCCCCGAGCCGTGATATCGGCACTCGGACCGGAATCGGTCGACCTCCCACTTTTCATACTTCTGTGTCGGGTCCGACCTCTTCGGTGAGCTGGACACCGGGCATCTGAAGAAGTCGTCCTGCCACCGACTGGGCCACACGGATTTCGACCTCTATGAACGCTCCGTCACTGGACTGAGAGAGAACCTCCCCCTCGCGATAGAGCATGGCGAGCGTTTCCCCAGCACCCCCCGGCATCCGTACCCTGAGGTGACGAAGCCCCTCCCGAATTCGCGCCTTGAATACCGACCGTAACGCCCCCAGTGAGTCGGGGCGGAGAGCAGAGACGAAGACCGCCGGCGTCGACTCGAAGGCCCGGATACGCTGGCTCAACGCATCCTCCTCGGTATGAGTCAGTCTGTCGATCTTGTTGAACACCAAGATCTGTGGCTGTTCCGCCAGCCCGAGCTCATCGAGCACGTCCTCGACCACCTCTTTCTGTTCGGCCCAGTCCGCCCGCGACGCGTCGATGACGTGCAGGAGCACGTCGGCTTCGCGTGCCTCCTCAAGCGTCGAGCGGAACGATGCCACCAAGTGGTGCGGAAGCTTCCTGATGAATCCAACCGTGTCCGTGATGAGTACGTCGAGGCCATCTCCCACCTCGACCGTTCGGGTCGTCGGATCGAGCGTCGCGAATAGGCGATCCTCCACGAACAATTCCGCACCAGACAGAGACCGCAAGAGAGAGGACTTGCCGGCATTGGTATATCCCACGAGCGCCGCCCGGAACTTGCCGTTGCGTGACTGGCGCTGGACTGCTCGGGCATCCGCCACGGCCACGAGCTTCTTCCTCAAGTCGGCGATCCTACGACCGATCAAGCGGCGGTCCGACTCGAGTTGTGTCTCGCCCGGTCCACGAAGCCCCACACCTCCACGGATCCGGGAGAGATGACTCCACATGCGCTTCAGTCGAGGTAGCAGATACTGCAGCTGGGCCAACTCCACTTGCATCTTGGCTTCGCCAGTCCGGGCCCTCGTGGCGAAGATATCGAGGATGAGCTCCGAGCGATCCATGACGCGAACGCCGGTGTGATCTTCGAGCGCCTTTCCCTGCGCCGGAGTCAATTCCTCGTCGAAGATTACGAGGTTCGCATCGGTGCTCGCGACGCATACCCGCAGTTCCTCGGCTTTCCCCTTGCCGATGTAGAAACGCGGATGCGGCTTGTCGATCCGTTGGCGCAGTACACCCACGACTTCACCGCCAGCCGTGTCGGTAAGACTGGAGAGCTCATCCAAGTGCTCCAGTGCCACCCGTTCGTCCAGGGACTTCAGATGAGGTCCCACGAGCATCGCCCGATCTACCGGCGTGCGATTGTCGATCAACTGCGTGGGAATGGTGGCTCCTCGTGATTCGACTCTGTTCGGCCCGCCGCCTCTTTCTGCTCCCGCCATCGGTCGAGCCGTTCCCCTATGCTCTGCTCGAAGCCGGCCGACCCTGGACGGTAGAAGAGCCGGCCTGACACCTCCTCGGGAAGGTACCCCTGCGCGGACACGCCACCCGGCTCGTCCGGATCATAGAGATACCCCTCACCGTAGCCCAGTTCCTTCATCAACCCGGTGGGGGCGTTGCGGATATGAAGGGGAACGGGAGCCGCGGGGGTGTCCCGGGCACTCTGGCGGGCCTCCTTCCAGGCGACGTACATGCGGTTCGATTTGGGCGCACTGGCCAAATAGACCACGGCTTCAGCGAGGGCCAACTCTCCTTCCGGAGGGCCGAGAAACTGGAAGGCGTCCCTCGCCGCGATGGCGATGGTAAGAGCCCCGGGATCGGCGAGACCGATATCCTCGCTCGCCATGCGAACGAGACGCCTTGCGACGTAGAGTGGGTCCTCACCGCCCTGGATCATCCTTGCGAGCCAATACAGTGCTCCATCCGGATCACTCCCCCTCACCGCCTTGTGGAGGGCCGAGATCGTATTGAAATGCTCTTCGCCCGACTTGTCGTAGATGGCAAAGCGATGTTGGACCGCCGCCTCTGCCTGCGTGCGATCCAAGACACCTTCAGGGCCAACCAACTTGGCCGCGGTTTCGAGGATGCCCAGTGCTCTGCGAGCGTCCCCATCGGCGGCCCTCGCCATGGCTTGTAGAGCGTCAGGGTGAACATCGAGGGCCATTGAGGCCAGGCCCCTGTCATCCCGGAGCGCTGCATCCATGATCTCGCCAATCGCCTCTGTGTCCAGAGGCTCGAGGGCGAATACCGGAGCCCGAGAGAGAAGAGGACGGACCACCTCAAAACTCGGGTTCTCGGTCGTCGCTCCGATCAGGATCACCGTGCCACTCTCCACATGAGGCAGAAAAGCGTCCTGTTGGGCGCGATTGAATCGGTGGATTTCGTCACAAAAAAGAATCGTGCTCCTGCCCGTGCCCTTACGCCGCTGCCGTGCCTCCTTGATGACCTCTCTGACACGGGCCACGCCTTCGGTCACGGCTGAGAAGCCAACGAACGCCGCCTCTGTCCGGTCGGCGATGAGACGGGCGAGGGTCGTTTTCCCACTCCCCGGTGGTCCCCACAGTATCATGCTGCCTGGGGTCCCCTGGTCGATCATCGAGCGGAGCGGCTTCCCAGGTGCGAGCAGGTGGTCCTGTCCGCGGAACTCGTCCAGCGTCCGCGGTCGCATCCGGGCAGCGAGCGGAGTGTCCCCGCCGAGATCGATCGGAGACGCCTGCGGGCCCGGGTCTGCAGGCGGATCATTCGAGGGAAAGAGGTTCAGGTCGCTCACGGAGCCTCGGGGTCTGCGGCGGGCGCCTCTGGAAGGAATCCTCCGGAAGCGAGGACTACCTCCAAATCGAACTGATTGTTCAGCTCGGGCCGCTCGAGCACTCGCTCGAGAAGGTAGCCGAGCATCTCTGCGAACCGGGGACCGGGAAGGAACCCGAGTTCCTTTAGTCGCGAGCCGTCCAACGCGAGATCCGAAATGGACAAGGGGGGGGCTGTGCTCAGCATACGTCGCAGCGTCCTGATCCGGTCGCGTACTTCCCCCGGGGTAGGCTCAGCGCCCTCTTCCCCCGTCCGTGCTTCGGCGATCCAGATTCGCGCGATGTCCCTGACGTGGTCCCGCCCAGCCTGGCTGAGCCACCGCCGCACTTCGATGGCATCGGTAGTAGGCGGGTCCAGGTAGACCGTCGCGACCATCGAGCTTACACGCCTCGTGTCGGCGTTCGAGAACCGAAGCCTCTCCATCAGCCCCGCGACGGCGCCGCGTACGCCCTCCGCTTCCCCTCCTGTCATCGACTTCACAAGAGCGAGCAGGGCCACGAAGCGCACCAGGGGCCGGCTCGGCCGAAGAGCATCACACACCGCCAAGGCCCGATCAAAATCGGTAGGATCGGATCCGGTGCCGACCGCAGCACCCGCAACCTCCGGGTACAGCACGGCGAGAGCGCCGGACTCGAGGTAAAGGCGTAGCGCGATCGAGGGTCGCTGCGCCTGAGAGAGTACCTTCATGATCTCCTCCTGGACCCTCTCCGGCGACAGTCGGGTGAGTTCAGGAACCGCCCCGAGTAGGGCCTGCCACGTTGGCTGATCGATGGTCAAATCGAACTGACCGGCGAATCTGAGAGCCCGTAGAACTCTCAAAAAATCTTCGGAGAATCTCTCTCGCGGCGCGCCTACCGTCCGGAGAATTCCAGCCTTCATATCGGCTATGCCTCCCGCAGGATCGAGGAGATCCTGCCGGAGGGGATGCCAGGCGAGGGCGTTGAAGGTGAAGTCCCGTCGCGCGAGGTCGTCCCCTATGTCCTCGGCGAACTCGACCACGGCCCGGCGGCCTAAGGCCTCCACATCTCTCCGAAAGGTCGTGACCTCGTAGAGCGTACCGTCTCGTGCGAGCACACCCACCGTCCCGTGCTCGACACCGATCGGCACGGTACGAGGAAAGGCCGCCATGATCTGCTCGGGCCGGGCCCGCGTCGCAAGATCCCAGTCCTTGGCGGCTCGTCCGAACATCAGGTCCCGAATCGCACCGCCGACAACCCAGGTCGCGAAACCCGCCTCCTCGAGGGTCTCGGTGATCCAGCGGACGGCAGGGGGAAGAGCAGTTTGGAAGTCCACTACCCCACCAGAACGGCCCCACCATTGACGTTCAAGACCTCACCCGTGATGTGACGCGCCATCGACGAGCACAGAAAGACGATGGGGCCCGCGACGTCATCGTCCGCGGCCATCTTACCCCTGGGAATCGACGCTTCGATGCGCTTCATCTCCTCCGCTTCCACGGCCCGCGCCATGTCCGTGTCGATCCATCCTGGGGCCACGGTGTTGACCGTGATACCTCTCGGTCCCAACTCGACGCACAGGCCCTTGACCAAGGAAATGATCGCACCCTTGGAGGCGGCGTAGTCTCCATGGTATGCCTCACCCCGTTGACCGGCCGTCGAACTCACCAACACCACCGCCCCGCCGGTGCGCATGCGGCTGACGGCCTCCTTCGTAGTGTAGAAGATGGAATCGATGTTACAGGCGAGAGTCTCTCGCCACTGCTTTTCCTCCATGTCGGCTAGAGCGACCGGCTGGGATGACCACACCCCTGCATTGCCGACAAAAAAATCGAGGCCGTCGAACTCCCGGTCCGCGCGTTCGAAGAGCCGCTTGGCGTCTTCCGGGCGCGACAGGTCGCCGGCCTCGGCCCATGCCTCGACGTTGAACTCTTTCAGCTCACGCACGACCTTCATGGCCTGCGCCTCACGACTCTTGTAGCCGATACCGACACTGGCGCCCGCCCTCGCGAGCATCTTGGCGGTGGCAGCGCCTAATCCTCGAGAGCCTCCAGTGACGACGGCCGTGCGACCCGTGAGATCGATGAGGGGCAAGGAACTCGTCATTATCGATTTCCCTCCGCGAAGAATCGGTCGACCCGATCAGAAATGGAATGCCCGATGGCCAAGTGTATCTCCTGAGCATGGGCGGTACTTTCGGTGGGCACAACCAACGCATGATCCACCTGGTCCAAGAGTCGCCCTCCCCCCTTGGCGAGGAGCGCGATCGTCTCGATGTCCCCGGCCCGGGCGGCCGCAGCGGCCCGAATGAGGTTCTCCGACTCCCCGCTGGTCGAGTGAAGAATTAAGAGGTCTCCCTTCCTCCCCAGGGCCTCGACCTGCCTGGCGAATACATCGTCGAAGCTGAAGTCGTTGGCCGCCGCCGTCAGGACGGAGGAGTCGGTGGTCAGCGCGATGGCTCGAAGAGGCCGACGCTCCCGACGGAAGCGGACAACGTACTCCGCCGCGAGATGTTGGGCGTCGGCAGCAGATCCCCCATTCCCACAGAACATGAGGGTCCCGCCTCGCTCGAGCGTCTCTTCGACCCGTGAACCGAGGCGATCGATCGCCTCGCCCAACAGGTCTGCACAGGTTTCGGCCAACCCCGAAAGTTCGATCAAGTCACGTGCTGCACCGGTCTCGTTCGACACGCTTTATCCCCCGAAAATAGCCTTGACCCGGCTCCACAGTCCGCTCCGCATCTCGACGATCGGCACTGGAAGAGGCATCTCGTCGTCCAACACTCTGGCCGGGTTAGTCACGGTGAGAAGCTCGAGCTGCTCGCTGGCAGCCTGCTCCTCGAGAAAAGTCGTCACGTACTTTAGATAGGTGCGGAGATGCGCCCGGGCGTGGAAGTCACTGGAGAAGTAGTCGATCCACCCTCGTGCCAACAGCGCGAAGGCTACATCACGAGCTTCATCACCGTAGCGTCCGGCGAGGGAGCCGTTATTCACCTGAAGAAACGCACCCGCCCGCCGCCATGCCCCTGCGAGGTCGATGGTCTGCACCATGCCACGATAACGCTCAGGATGAGCGATGATAGGCCGATAGCCCTCCGCACAGATGCGCTCGATCACCGGCTCGGTTTGGGGTGGAATCTGAAGTCGAGGCCACTCCACTAGGACGAAAGACGTCCCCGACAGGCGGACTCTCGGATCTGACAAATCTGGATCCGGGATATCGAGCATCACTTCATGCCCGCGCCGAAAACCCAGCGTGGGGAACCGCACCTTCACGGCTCCGCACACTTCATTCCAGGCCTCATCCACCTCGGCGAGGCGCGCTTCACGATCCCTCGAGACCTTGGTCGTGCTCGCGTTGAGGTGCGGCGTGGTCACAATGCTACGGACCCCTCGTTCCACCATGCGCTCCACGGCATCGAGCGCTTCTTCGAGCGAGCAAGCCCCATCGTCTACGGCCGGAACCAGGTGGCTGTGAAGGTCGCCGATACCCCGAGACTCAGCAGGGGCCACCCTTAGGCCCCACGCGAACTGAGGAGCTCGAGCACACGCTCCAGAGCTCGGGGCACATCAGTCTCGTCGGCGGCCGCCTCGCAGGCATAAGTCGCCCACGCATCAGCCGCGAGGAGGTGGAACGCCCCCTCTCGGCCGCTCCCGAGCCGCCTCAGCGTTTCAATCAAGGCGGAGGCCGCCTCCCGAGCCAGTGCCTCCGGGCTGACGTCCACGTCATCCGAAGGTTGGAGCCAGGATGCGAATTCCTCCGGCGCTGGGGGGCCAGCAGCCGCGAGCCACTCGATCAGGCTTCCCATCAACCTGCCGCCGCCCGGGCCACTTTCTCGGTCACGTCACGCCCGATTCGGAGCGCTTCGTCCAGCCGGGACGGATCCTCGACACCGGCCTGGGCCATATGCGGACGCCCACCACCCCGTCCACCGACAACGACCGCCACTTCACGCACAATCGCGTCCGCCCGGACCCCACGGTCGATCAAGTCGTCGGTCACGAAGGTAAACAGTGTGTGCTTCCCACCCGGGAGATCCGCCGCGACGACCGCCACACCACTCTGCGACTCCGCGAGAAAGGTGTCGCCCCACTTTCGCGCGTCATCCGCGTTTCGTGCCCTGATGCGGACCCCTCGATAGGCCGTGACCGTGCCGTCGAACGAGATCTCGTCCTCGACTACGACGCTCTCGCCCGCCCCGCCACTACTCCTGAGTTCATCCAACAACGTTTCCAGCTCTCGCTTTTCATCGATGAGCTGTTGTGCGCGTTGCGCCGCGTTGTCGGGAGAGGTCCCCAAGGTGGCCGCGACTTCCTCCAAACGCCCTGCCAAGGCTTCGAGATGTCGAAGCGCGCCGGGCCCTGTCGCGGCTTCGATCCGCCTCACACCGGCGGCGACACCACTCTCTCCAGTGATCTTGAAGAGACCGATCTCTCCCGCGTGGCCCACATGCGTTCCACCGCAGAGCTCCACGCTGACGCTCGCGATCTCCACCACACGCACGATGTCGGCGTATTTCTCTCCAAAGAGGGCCATCGCTCCGTCCGCAACCGCATCCGTGTAAGAGCGTTCTCCGATCGAGACAGCGTGATCGGCCCAGATCCCCTCGTTCACGATGGCCTCGACTCTCTCACGTTCCTCCTCGGACATCGGCGCGTTGTGGGCGAAGTCGAACCTGAATCGATCCGGTGCCACCAATGAGCCCCGCTGGACAACATGCGTTCCGAGCACGCTCCGAAGCGCCGCATGTAGAAGGTGCGTCGCCGTATGGTTTCTTTCCGTGTTCCGGCGGGTCACGGAGTCCACGCGAGCCTGAACACGGAGAGGAGCATCCATATCGGCCGAGAGGGCGCCTGAGAGATCCTGCCCCCAAACAGCTACTCGGTCCCCGACCCTACGGGCCCCGACAATAGGGACCGACCACCCATCACCCTCGACCCATCCTGTGTCGGAGACCTGCCCCCCGGCTTCCACATAGAACGGATTCTCGGCGAGTTGGAACGCCACCCCGTCGTCGCCGATCCTCACTGCGAACGCCTCCGTCTCTACGTCCAAATGGTCGTAGCCCAAGAAGACTTGGGCCGCCTCACTTGAGAGACTTATCCAGCCCTCCGCGAAATCCACGGCGGAGCTTTGGATATCCGACTGCGCCCGATCCGCTCGGCTCCGTGTACGCTGCTCCTCCAAGGCCTGCTCGAACGCTTCGACGTCCACCGCGTAGCCACGCTCTTCTGCCATGAGCTCGGTCAGATCCAGCGGAAATCCGAAGGTGTCGTACAGCTTGAACGCCTCGCTGCCCGAGAGCACAGATTTCGCCCCCTGCGGCCCGCTTTCACTCCTGGGCGCCACCTCATCGAAGCGGGTCATTCCCCCCTCGATGGTGGAAAGAAAGCGCTCCTCCTCGACACGGGTCGCTTCCAGGAGATGGTCTCGTCGCTCTTCCAGCTCCGGATAGGCCGCGGCCATACCACCGATCACCGCTCCCACCACAGACACAAGCGTCGGTTCCCGCCGCCCCAAGATCCACGCGTGGCGGACGGCTCGGCGGAGAATCCGCCGAAGCACATATCCCCGTCCCGCGCTGGACGGAAAAACGCCATCAGCGAGGAGAAACGTTACGGCCCTGGCATGGTCGGCTAGGACCCGAAAGCTGACCGCCTCGGCGACGTCAGGCTCGTAGGGCCGCTCCACAACTTCGGCCACCGCCTCGAGGAGGGGCAGGAAGGCGTCCGTATGGTAGTTCGAGTCGACGCCCTGGAGGACAGCGGCCAGTCGCTCCAGTCCGGCTCCGGTGTCAATGGAGGGGGCGGGAAGCGCA